>Ga0193956_1000135_pt1 | contig 33832 bp, 31 predicted proteins | sample BB_7_MG_FD_140358 | JGI IMG/M metagenome (GOLD analysis project Ga0193956, IMG submission 140358) | Microbial mat bacterial communities from the Broadkill River, Lewes, Delaware, United States - BB_7_MG | ecosystem: Environmental > Aquatic > Freshwater > River > Microbial mats | place: USA...
AAAGAAAAAATTTAAACCATTGTATCTTGTAAGTGCATCACTAGCAGTAATTGGTGCATTTGTAATTAGGTATGAGGGGATAAACAGTGACTTTTTAGTTGGATTTTTATTGGTTCAAGGTGCAAATTTGTGTTTTGCAGTAGGTCAAATAAGCTACAAATATATTATGCAACAAGAAAAAATGAAAAATATAAAACAATTTAATATCTTTGGATACTTTCATTTTGGTGCATTGATTGTATCTATTATTGCATTTTTGTTATTTGGGAATTTTGATAAAATTTTTCCGTCAGTAATAGAGTGGGGAGTTTTGCTTTGGTTAGGTCTTGTAGCTTCTGGTTTGGGTTATTTTCTTTGGAACAGAGGTGCTTGCACGGTTGATGCTGGAGTACTTGCTATCATGAATAACATTTTAGTACCAATGGGACTTTTAGTAAATATAGTAATTTGGAATAAAGATGTGAACTATCTTACACTTTTTATAGGAGGTAGCATCATAATGCTGTCTTTATATTTGCATTATTTTATCATGAGACGCTACAAGTGAGCATCTCACTGTTTAAATAAAAATCTATTTTAATTCTAAAATGGTAAAATACAAAAAAATTAAAGGTTAAAAATGGAAAATTTACCAAGCTGTCCAAAATGTGGTAGTGAATATACTTACGAAGATGGAAATTTATTTGTATGTCCAGAATGTGCACATGAGTGGACAGCAAACGAAAATGCAGAAGAAGAATTTACAGTAAAAGATGCCAATGGCAATACTCTTCAATCAGGTGATGATGTAACAGTTATCAAAGATCTTAAAGTCAAGGGGAGTTCGAGTGGTATAAAAGTTGGAACTAAGATTAAAGGTATTAGAGTTGTAGAGGGCTCAGATGGTCATAATATAGACTGTAAAGTTCCAGGTGTCGGAGCAATAAAACTGAAACAAGAGTTTGTAAAAAAATCATAGAAGGGGAAATACCCTCTTCTATATTTCTATTGTCTTTTTATCAGCAAGACACATAGCTACGCCTTTTTCATAATAAGCAGCTTCATTTATAAAAAGGGCATATAAATCATTTTCGTCTTCATAATATAACTCTTCTCCATCTAAAGTAACAAATATAGGATCGCCTTTTGTGAGTTTAAAATATCCATTTTCCTGTAAATTTGGGTGGACCATAGCATTGATGTCACCATCATTTCCTCTAGGAAAGTCTATCATTTTTACATTATGATAAACTTCTACTTGCGTATATTGTTTATTAAGGTTACCTGTGTTGTATTTTTCAAAAAAGTCTAAAATAGTTTGTATTATTTTTTCAGTTTCGAAAAACATATCAGCTCTAAGTACACCTTGTGGAATTGAGCCTACTTCAATAGTAAATCCACTTTGCGGTATAGAACTTACAAAAGAAGTATTTTGAGTATCTCCTTTCCAGCTAAAAATATTTAATTCTGGGATGCATTCTTTTACAAAAGCAGCGACTTGCCAAGAAAGTTTATCTTCCGTACTTATACAAATAGATAAACCCATTTTTGAAGTTGTAGAGTGTAAATCCATAATAAAATCAACATTGGGATTATCACTTCCTTTTGGCCCTATTTTTTGATTTATTTCTTTTGCAAGTTTATCTTCATAAGAGTTGAGAGTTGGATTATTTAATCCTTCATGTGTAAAAGTACGATTTAAATCTTTATCTACATAACGAGTGCATTGTTTAATTGCGCCTAAGTTTGTATGCATGAAAAATGTTTCAAAACTATCTCTTTTTACTAAGTTAGGATTCTTGAAAAATTTATTTATAAGATATACACCAGTGAGTTCATTACCGTGTGTACCGCCTGTAATAGCTACTTTTTTGATTTGTTGTTTCATGAATTTTACTTTCTTTTTTTTAAATTTTACCTAGTATATTATAATAGATTCTCTTGTGTCAAATAACCTATAATTATCCTTGATATAAAAAAATTTTATTATTTAAATTCAATATAATTTAAGCATTGCTCCTTTACAATAAAAAAAACTAAGGATGAAAAATGACAGAAAAAATTGACAAATTATTGGCGAATTTTGAGCCACAAATGTATTTGGATTTAGAAAAAATTGTAAATATAAATAGTTTTACATCAAATTCAGAAGGTATAGATAATGCGTTAAAAGCATTAGTTGAAATAGGTAAAAATCAAGATATAGATTTAGAAACTGTATACTCTTCTAAAAAAGTTAGACCTCATTTGATGTATGGAAAAGATAAAGATAAAGATTATTATGCATTTGTTGGACATTTTGATACTGTTCATTCACCAAAAAGTGATTTTGACACTTATATTGATGAAGGAGAAACTATAAAAGGACCTGGTACAAATGATATGAAAACAGGAGTTATAGTTGCCTTGTATTCATTGGCTATTTTAAAAAAATTGTATCCAAATAAAGATTTACCAATTAAAATTCTTTTTAATTCTGATGAAGAAACTGGTTCTGTAGATTCACGAGAGATAGTAGAGTCAGAATTTACAAATGCAAAAGCAGGTTTTATATTTGAACCTGGACGCATAGGTGGAGAGGTAACTGTTCAAAGAAAAGGTCTTGCTTCGTTGGATATTGAGGTTATGGGTAAGCCTGCGCATTCTGGTGTTGCTCCTTGGGAAGGAGTAAATTCTATTTTGGCTTCATGTGAAATAATACAAAAACTAGAAGCTTTAAATGATTATGAAAATGGCATTATTGTAGGGTGTAATGAAATACATGCTGGTATTGCTAGAAATGTAGTACCTCCATATAGCAAAATTTCTGTTGATGTAAGATTTCAAAAGATGTCACAAGAAAAGCCTTTATATAAAAAAATAGAAGAAATTTTAAATGCTCCAACTTCTGTAGGAGCTGAGATAAAATATAATTTACACTTAAGTAGACCTCCTTTTGAAAAGAGTAAAGAATCAGGTATTTTGGCAGATGAATACAAAAATATTTCAAAACAGCTTGGTTATGATTGTGAGGAAATGGCTACAGGTGGAGGTTCAGATGGAAACTACTTATCTGCTATGGGTGTTCCTACAATCGATGGATTAGGTTCAATTGGAGATTTTAGTCATACAAAAAAAGAGTATATAAACAAAGCATCACTTATTTATAGAACAAAAATATTTGTTTTGTTTATGATTAAATTATTAGAAAAAGATTCATAGTTGCTTGTAGTTTAATCAATATCAATATTCCTCAAGTATTCACTTATTTGTGGAATATTGTCTTTTCTGCAAACTAAACAAGTAGGGATTTCATGTATACTATCATCTATTTGAGTAATTTTTAACTTATCCATGTATCCCAGTTTTTCAACAATAGTTTTTGGTAATATTGATTTGCCCATACCAATTTCTACACAAGCTAGTATAACTTCAAAATCTTCAATTTCAATTGTATCATAATCTGTTATTCCTATATGTTGATAATATATTTTCATACCATTATGGTATGCACAACCTTCTTCATATGCCAAAATAGTGTTGTTATCTGTTTTACTATTTTTGGGCTCAAGGAATAAAAGTTCATTATGAAATTTATTTAAAACCATTATGTCATCAGAAACTGGTATATGATTGATAAAACCAATATCAATTTTATATTCAAGTAATAGATTAACTATAGGTACTTTTGTTTTTCTTATAAGTTCTAAGTGTAAAGCAGGAAAATCTGTGTTTAGTTTTTTTAGAAAAGGAATTAGTCTTTTACTAGAATTAGTATAAGTAGATGCAATTATCAAAGATTCTTGAGTATTTATATTTTTCATTTGTATTCTAATTTTCTCAAATTGTTTTTTTACATCATTTGCTAGCGGTAATAGTTTTTCGCCTTCTTTTGTTAAAATTACGCCTTTAGGTACTCTATGAAACAGTTTAAAGCCTAATGTTTTTTCAAGTTGTTTAATTCTTAAAGTGACATTTGCTTGAGTTACATTAAGTTTTTTTGCTCCTAGTGTGAAACTGTTACTTTTTGCTACAGTTGAAAAAATATTTAAAAGATTAGAATCCATAGAATTTCCTTGTATAAGATATGATTATAGGTTATAATATCTGAAATAAGTTATTTTTATACTTATTTTGTCTAAAATATGCCCATATTGTAATGATTTAAAGACAAATTTGAAAAGTAAATTACAAAATTGTAAATGTTCATAAATTTTTTTTATACAGACAATAATTATAACTAATTTGACATGAAATATTTTATTGTATTATACTGCTTGTAATTTAAAAAAGGAGTTTATATGAGAAAATTTATAATTGGTTTAGCTACAGTAGCTTTACTTTGTTCTGCAGTGAACGCAAAAACATTGACAGTTGGTGTTGCATCAGATGCGGGTAGTATGGATCCATACGCTCACAATGAAACTGCTACAAACTCGATTCTTTCAAATATATTTGATGCTTTAATAGCTTTTGATAAAGATATTAAAACACATCCAGCTTTAGCTGTTTCTTGGACAAATCCTGAACCTACAGTTTGGCTGATGAAATTAAGAGAAGGTGTTAAATTTCATAATGGAAGTGCATTTAATGCAGATGATGTTATATTCTCTTTTGATAGAGTTAAAAACTGGGATAAGTCAGGCTTTAAAGGTAAAGTTAGTATGATTGACTCCGTTACAAAAATTGATGATTATACAGTAAAAATTGTTACACTAAAACCATATCCAATACTTTTAAGAAAACTTACTTATATAAGCATTTTAGATAAAGAAACATTGGAAGGGAAATCAGATCAATGGATAGGATTAAACCCTGTAGGAACAGGTCCATATAAAATTACTTCTTGGAGTAAAGGTGATCACTTAAAGTTAGATGCCAATCTTGATTATTGGCAAGGGCTTGGTGTGTATGATAAAGTAGTTTTTAAACCATTATCAAACAATGCAACAAGAGTTGCAGCTATGCTCAGTAACGCAGTTGATATTATCGATAGAGTTCCTGTTGTAGATGTAAATAGAATAAAGAATAACGATAAATTAAACTTTTTTGTTCAACCTGGACTTAGATTGATCTATTTACAGATGGATCAAGATAGAGATAAATCGCCATATATAAAGTCTCATGATGGTAAAAATCCTCTAAAGGATGTTAGAGTTAGAAGAGCTCTTTATTATGGTATCAATGAAGATGCTATTGTAAAGTTTATTATGAAAGGTTTTGCAAAACCTGCTGCACAACTTAGTCCAGAAGCTGTTTTTGGATATGATCCTAGCATAAAAAGAGTTGAATATAATCCAGAAAAAGCTAAAGCATTACTTGCAGAAGCAGGTTACCCAGATGGATTTGAAATTGTTTTAGATTCTCCTAACAATAGATATATTAATGATTCACAAATTGCTCAAGCAGTTGCTTCATCTTTAGCAAAAATTGGTATTAAAGTAAAAGTTAATGCAACACCAAAATCTACTTTTTTTAAAGAAACAGGAAAGTTAAATACAAGCTTTTTTCTAATTGGATGGGCTAGTAGTGATGGTGATGCTAGCTCAATTTTAGATGGTGTTGTTCATACTCATGACGCAGATAAAGGTTATGGAAGGTATAATAGAGGAAGATTTTCAAGTCCTAAGGCTGATAAACTAATAGAAGAATCTGCTGGTATTATGGATCCAAAAGCACGATTAAAAGTTTTACAAGAAGCACAAAGAATTGCTTTAGTTGATGAACAGTGTTTTATACCATTACACTATCAAGTAGATATTTATGCTTCTAACAAAAAAGTTAAATTCGAACCAAGAACAGATAGCCGTATTTGGGCATTTGATATAAAATAAAACTATATTCTCACCGTATACTGCGGTGAGAATATTTATTGGAGAATCATGACAAAATATATTTTAAACAGACTGTTCCATTCTGCTTTGGTAATGTTTACTATTAGTTTTATAGTTTTCTTTATCATGTTTAAAGCAGGTGATCCTGTTGAGCTTATGCTCCCACCTGATGCTACTCAGCAAGATGTTATTGAGATGAGAGCCGCTCTTGGTCTTGATAAATCTTTTATAGTTCAATATCAAAAATTTTTAATCAATGCTTCTCACGGAAATTTGGGTAATTCTTTTATATATGGACAACCTGCACTCGACATAGTATTTGAACGGATGCCAGCTACTTTGGAACTTGCTGTTATTGCTATGTTGCTTTCTATTATCATAGGAGTTCCTTTAGGAATAATATCTTCTATAAAACCAAATTCCATAGTGAGTAGGGTTATCATGTTCTTCTCCTTAGCGGGTATTTCTGTACCTGTTTTTTGGACTGGAATGATACTCGTGCTCGTATTTTCTGTTATTTTAGGGGTATTACCTAGTTCTGGTAGAGGAGATGTGTTTTTATTTACAAGTGCATTTACTTGGGATGGTATAAAGCATCTTATTATGCCAGTGCTCACACTTTCAATTTTTCAGTTAGCTTTGATTTTGAGATTAACAAGAACTGGAATGATGGAAGTATTGATGCAAGATTATATAAAATTGGCAGCTGCAAAAGGCGTGCCGAGAAAAGTAATCGTTTATTATCATGCTTTAAAAAATACTCTTATACCTTTAATTACTGTTATAGGTATACAATTTGGACAACTCGTTGCTTTTACTATAGTAACCGAGACTATCTTTGCGTGGCCAGGAACAGGAAAACTTATAATTGATTCTATTCAAAGTTTGGATAGACCAATTGTTGTAGCTTATCTGTTAGTTATTTCCTTTCTCTTTGTTGCCATTAACTTTTTGGTTGATGTGCTTTATACATTTGTAGATCCAAGAGTGAGGGTATGATGAAATTATTTAAAAATGAAATACTAGAAGAATATTTTGAAGACAAATTAGCAGTTGCTGGACTTGTGATATTTATCATACTCACTATTTTAGCACTTGCCCCAGCTCTCTTTTCACCTCAAAATCCTTATGATTTGGCACAACTATTTTTAGAAAATAGTTTTCAGGCACCAAATGAAAATTTTATACTTGGTACTGACGAGCAAGGAAGAGATATTTTTTCAGCAATAATATATGGATTGAGAGTATCTTTATATGTTGGTTTTGCAAGTACTATACTTTCTGTTGTTATAGGCTTTTCTTTAGGGCTTATTTCAGGTTATTTTGGTGGTTGGGTAGATACTATTATCATGAGAATTGCAGATATTCAACTCTCTTTTCCTGCTATTTTGATTGCTTTAATTATTATGGCACTTTGGGGAGCTGGAATTGGTAAGATAATTATAGCTATAACAATAGTTAGCTGGGTTTATTATGCTAGGACGGCAAGAGGTGTTGTTTTGGCTGAAAAAGAAAAGGATTATGCTCAATCAGCTAAGGCTTTAGGAATGGGTAATTTTTCTATTATTTTTCGTGAAATTATGCCAAATGTAACAGCTCCAATTATAGTAATAGCAACAGTTAGAATAGCAGTTGCTATTATCCTTGAAGCGACGCTTAGTTTCTTAGGGCTTGGTGTTCCTATAACTGAACCATCTTTAGGCTCACTCATAGCAAATGGGTATCAAGTACTTTTTAGTGGATATTGGTGGACATCAGTTTTTCCAGGTATTATTTTGATGGTATTAATTATCTCAATAAATCTTATTGGAGATAGAACAAGAGACATAATGAATCCGAGGTTAAAAAGATAATGGCACTAATAGAAGTTAATAACTTAAAAACACATTTTTTCACAAGAAATGGCTTAATAAAAGCAGTTGATGGGATTAGTTTTTCACTAGAAAAAGGTGAGATACTTGGTATCGTTGGTGAATCGGGAGCAGGAAAATCTATTACAGGATTTTCCATGTTAGGTCTTATTGATAAGCCAGGAAAGATTGTTGAAGGTGAGATACTTTTAAATGGAGAAGATTTAGTTAAAAAAAGTGAAGAAGAACTTCAAAAGATAAGAGGGAATGATATCGCAATGATATTTCAAGACCCGCAAACTTCACTAAATCCAGTTATAAGTATAGGTGAACAGCTTATGGAAGCTGTACTTTATCATAATAAAAAAGCTTCAAGAAAAGATGCATTCAATGCTAGTGTAGACATACTAAAGTTAGTTGGACTCCCTGCAGCTGAAAAAAGAATGAATAGTTATCCTCACCAGCTCTCAGGCGGTATGAAACAAAGAGTAGTAATAGCAATGGCTCTTTTAAATAATCCAAAATTATTGATAGCGGATGAACCAACAACGGCACTTGATGTTACTATTCAAGCTCAAATACTATATCTTATGAAAAAACTTAGTTCAGATTTTGGTTCTTCTTTAATTTTGATTACTCATGATATCGCTGTTGTGTCTCAACTTTGTGACAAAATAGCTGTTATGTATGCAGGGCGTATTGTTGAGTATGGTAAAAAAGAGGATGTGATATTTAATCCGCAACATCCATATACTAAAGGTTTGATTGAGTGTTTACCAAAACTTGATGACGATAAAGAGAGACTGTATCAAATTCCTGGAATTATGCCATCACTTTTATCTTTACCAAAAGGTTGTTATTTTAAAAATAGATGTGAGTTTGCAGATGCTGAGTGTGATGTATATCCTGAGCAACAAGAGATAGATGGAAGGAGAATATTTTGTCACAAAGTGAAGTAAAATTACTAGAAGTAAGAGATGTAGAAAAGATTTTTTCTGTAAAAGTTGGTACTTTTGAGAAAAAAAACTTGCATGCATTAAACAAAGTGAATTTTGATGTTTTCAAAGGTAAAACACTATCTTTAGTTGGTGAAAGTGGTTGTGGAAAAACAACAGTTGGAAAAGTTATTTTAGGACTTTATCAAGCTACAAATGGTTCTGTGATATTTCAAGGAAAGGATATAGCACAATTATCTCCTATTCAAAGAGGCGCTTTACAAAAAGATGTTCAGATGATTTTTCAAGATCCTTATTCATCACTAAATCCTCGAAAAAAAATTAAAACTATTTTAGAACAACCTCTTAAAATACATACGAAAATGACTAAAAAAGAGAGAATAGAAACTATCCTTTCTTTGTGTGATGAAGTGGGTATTGATCATACATACTTAGAACGATATCCTCATCAATTTTCTGGTGGACAAAGACAAAGAATAGCTATAGCAAGAGCTATGATACTAAAACCAGAGATTATTTTAGCAGATGAACCTATCTCTGCTCTTGATGTCTCTATTCAAGCGCAAATCTTAAATTTAATGATGGATTTAAAAGATAAATACAAAATGACAATGCTTTTCATAACTCACGATATAAGTGTTGTAAAGCATTTGAGTGATTATGTTGCTGTTATGTATCTTGGAGAAATTGTTGAATATGCCTCAAAAGTGGAACTTTTTAAATCACCTCAACATCCTTATACAAAAATGCTTTTTTCAACTGTTCCTGACATTCATACACCACTTATGACCGATAGTGTTTTAAAAACAGGTGAAATACAAAGTCCTATTGATTTACCTAAAGGATGTTTCTTTGCAAATAGGTGCCCTTATAAAGATGCAACTTGTGAAGAAAGCCATCCGGAACTTATTGATATTGGTGAAAACCATTTGGCTAGATGCCCTAGAATTGGTCAATTTTAAAAGAGCATTAAAATACTATTTATAGGGTAGTTATGTTTAAAGCATAACTTCCCCTATAAACCATCATTATTACAGTATAATTTATAAATAGTAAAGTACAAATATATTAAAATTAAAAAAGTGGAGTTTTCATTGAGTAAAAAAAAAGTTATTATAGGTATTGCCGGTAGTTTAGTAATAGATCCAAGCATCAGATTTAAAAATTATTGGAGATCCTATGTAAATGAAGATTATGTAACTTCAGTTGTAAAAGCTGGAGCTGTACCATATATAATTCCTGTTGTTAACGATGAAGAAGTTATAAAAGAACAAGTGAAAAATGTAGATGCGATTATATTTTCAGGTGGTTCGGATATAAATCCTTTAGAGTATGGTGAAGAGTTACTGGATAAATGTGGCGAGATAGACGATAGAAGAGATACTTTTGATTTTAAATTGGCAAAAATTGTACAAGAATTTAAAAAACCAACACTTTGTATTTGCAGAGGCCATCAAGTAAATGCAGTTTTAAAAGGAGGAACATTGTATCAAGATTTATCTTATGCAAATAACACTATTTTAGAACATGACCAGTATTCAACTCCAGATTTTCCAGCACATCAAATTAAGATAATTAAAAATAGTTTATTGTATGATATATTAAAGAAAGAAGAACTTTGGGTAAACTCTTTTCATCATCAATTTATTAAAGATATGCCAAAAGGCTTTAAAGTTACGGCAACCTCTTCAGATGGTGTTATAGAAGCTATAGAGTATGAAAATCCAGAGTATTTTTTCTTATCAGTTCAGTGGCATCCAGAAATGATGGCAGCTCGTAATAACGAGGATATGTTGAAATTATTTAAACGACTAGTAAAGGAGTCAAAATGAAGAAAGTTTTAGTTGGTTTAGCAGCAATTGCTTTATTATATTCAGGGGTTAGCGCAAAGACATTGAAATTTGGTGTTGTAGCTGATGCACAATCAATGGATCCGTATTTTATGAATAATGATGATACGAATTCTATTTTAGGGAATATTTATGATAATTTAATTTCATTTGATAAAGACCTAAAAACAGAGGCAAATCTAGCAGAATCTTGGAGCAATCCAACTCCAAAAGAGTGGATTTTTAAACTAAGAAAAAATGTAAAGTTTCATAATGGCAATAAGTTTAATGCTGATGATGTAATTTTTTCTTATGATAGGGTTAGAAACTGGGAAAAATCAGCATTTAAAAGTAAAGTAAATATGATTGAATCTGTAAGCAAGATTGATGATTATACTGTAAAGATGGTCACAAATAAACCTTATCCTATATTTTTAAGACAATTAACATATGTGAATATTTTAGATAAAGAGACACTTGCAGGAAAAAGTGACCAATGGATTGGTTTAAATCCGGTTGGAACAGGGCCATACAAACTAACATCTTGGAGCAAAGGTGATAGTATTAAGATGGATGCTAATAATGAGTATTGGAGAGGTAAACCAAGCTTTGATAAGATTGTTTTTAAGCCACTTACAAATGATGCTACTAGAGTTGCTGCAGTACTGAGTGGAGCCGTTGATATCATCAATAAAGTTCCAAATGTTGATGTTGCAAAAATAAAAAGTAATGATAAGTTAAAGTTTCTTATGGTGCCATCGCTAAGAACGATATACTTACATATGGACCAACATCGTGAAAAATCACCACTTATAAAAAGCCCAACAGGCAAAAACCCATTGCAAGATATAAGAGTAAGACAAGCATTTAATTATGCAATAGATAGAAATGCGATTACAAAATATATTATGAAAGGTTTTGCAGTAACTGCAAATCAGATAAATGCAAGCACTGTTTATGGTTACGATAAAACATTGAAACCTTTAGAGTATAATCCAGAAAAAGCTAAGGCTCTTTTAGCAGAAGCTGGATATCCAAATGGATTTGAAATACAGTTAGATTCGTTAAACAGTGGTGATTATCCAAAAGTGGCACAAGCAGTTGCTGCAAGTTTAACAAGAGTAGGTATTAAAGTGAATGTTAATGCAGCTCCTGGTTCTACATTTTTTGGAAAAGCTGGAAAAAGAGAAATGAGTTTTATTCTTATTGGATGGGCAAGTGGATCTGGTGATGCAAGCTCATTTTTAGATAGTATTGTACACTCAGTAAATCCTGATGAAGGATATGGCAAGTATAATTGGGGAAATTATGCAAATGCAAAAGCAGATGAGTTGATAGAGAAGTCAGCAAGTACAATGGATACTAAAGAAAGATTAAATCAACTGCATCAAATACAAAAAATAGCGCTCGATGATGTTGGTTATCTACCACTATATTACACAGTAAATTTATATGCAGCAAGTAAAAAAGTCAAGTTTGAACCAAGAATAAATGGATATTTTTGGGCATTTGATATAAAATAATAAAACTAGCCCTAAAGATGATTTTATATATCTTTAGGGTTAATTAATATTTTTCATTTATTTTATCTATAGTTCCGTCTTTTTTCATAATTGACAAAGCACTTGAAAAATCATCTACTAATTCTTGAGAAACTCTTTTTTTAGAGAATCCTAGATATGTTTTTGATAAATTCAGTAGATAATCTTTATTAGTTTCAGTCATTTTAACAATAGATATTTTGTCTTCATATCCTAATTTTTTTGCTAATTGAAAAACTGTTTTTTTGACACCCAAAAACATATCAAATCGACCAGCATCAACTTTTTTTAAATTGAGTTCATTATTGTAAGATTCATCAAGAAATATAAACATATTGTTGTCTATTGCATCTTGAATTTTTCCTCCATATGAAAATCCTCTTGTTATACCTAGTCTAATATTTTTGGCATTTTGAAAGTCTTTATCGAGAGTTATATTTGCACTTTTTTTCTTAAAAGCATACCACTCTTCTACATAAATTTCTTCTTCTGGGTAGTACATGTATTGAGCTCTCTCTTTTGTATAAGCTGCATCAATAACACCATCTGCTTGCCCTTTTTCAACCATAAAAAGTGCTCTTTTCCAAGGGACAAATTGTATATTTACATCGTAGCCAATTCTTTTTAGAGCTTCTTTAACTATGTCGACATTACTACCTTTTGCAATGTTGTTCTCAGAATATTCAGAAGGAGGAGATTCTAGAGTTACTAGAGTTAATGATTTAGCATACATAGTAGAGCATAAAAGCAATACAAATATTGAAAAAATAATTTTTTGCATTTACATCCTTAGTTACTTACTATTAGAAACTTCATATCCAAATAGTATTCTTTTTTGTTCATTCTCTTTTAATGAAAAATTCCAAATTATTTTACCTTCTGCATCTAGAAAAGTTTCTTTTGGTTGTGCAAAGATTTTTACTGTGATATCTGCATCTTTAGAAATAGGTACACTTTCTATGAAGCTAACTCTTGTATTATAAGGCTTCTTATTTGTTATTGTGTATTCCCAGTTTTGAGTTGATATCTTTTTGTCCCCAAAAAATGTTTTCTCATCAAGTGTTTCTACTAGCTTTTTTTGGATTTGTATATGTTCATCTTCTCCAAAGTAAAGTTTTGTTTCTTTATCTTTTTGAATTTTATTTATGTATTTTGAAGATATTGGATTTGAATTTAAAAAGTAGTTTACCATACTTCCTTGATAATTTTTCTTTGCTTTGATGGTTGCTTCAAGATATGCCTTATTTGTTCCATAAGCATCTATTACAGTTTTAAAGTCTGCATCTAAAAGTTTTTTATCAACATCAAATAGATTATATTGACCAGTTATCAATTCTGCATTTTCTATTTTATACATTGATTTTGTTTGTAGATTTTGATGTGTAACTTCTTTCTTACTCATTCTTTGTAATGAATCATTAGAAATTTCCATTGTTGCAACTTTAGCATACGATACAGCTTTTTTTTCACCTAAATATTGTGGGTAGAATGGTGCTGGAGCAACACTTTGGTTAAAACCATATGAGTATATATTTATGTCTACTTGTGGTAAGTTTTCCATTCCTTGATAAAATATATTGGCTTTTTTTTCTATAGTGACTGATTTATTGTTAGTATTGGCATTTATATTATAAAATGAGTTATTAGTTATACCTTTTTCTGGATAATCAATAATTATTATTTTGTTTTCTTTTGTACATGTGTATGTAACTATTAACTCCTTGAATTCATGTAACAATATGTCTGCATTTTTTATTTTTTCATTTATAAATAAAATTTTTTCTTTTATTTGGGCTATTTCTTTAAGGTTTTTGATAAGACGATTGCTTAAAAACTCTGAAGTAGCATCTATCTTTGTTAAGTCAGATTGATTTTTAAGTGAGAGTGTTTTTAACAGTTCATTTTTTGCTAAAATGGCTTCAAGTTTGTAAGCTAAGTTGTTCTTTTGCATTGTTAAGTTCTCTAGTTCATCATTGACTATTTTTTTATTGTTCGAGAGAGTTGTATTGTCAATTTTGCATTGTTCTGGTATACGAAATTTGATATCAGCTATGTTCAAAGTCGTAGGGACTTTTACTGTTACATACCCTTGCTGTGTAAGTGTAAATTGTTTACTTAAAAATGATTTATTGGTGTAAATATTGAGATCTACATGTAAAGGTTCAGTTGTAGCGAAAAGTGCTATAACAGTTGTTGTCAGAAGTAATGAAATTTTTTTCATAATTATCCTTTTGTCTTGATTATAAATTTTATCATAATATAGTAAATAGTTTTTAAGGTAAATTGTCTTATATTACTTATGATTGAATTAAGCTATCTTTATAACTAATAATTTTTATTGATATCTAATATAAGGAGCAACTTTGGATTCAAAAGAATTAGAACTTTTAATTTCTACATGTAAAGATTTAAATGTTCTATATGTAGAAGATAATGATGAAGTACGAGTCCAGACATCCAAAATACTTAGCCTTTATTTTAAATGTATAACTCAAGCGATTCACGGAAAAGAAGGATTAGATAAGTTTAAAAATAATAAGTATGATATAGTTTTTACCGATATAAACATGTCTGTTATGGATGGTATTTCTATGATAAAAGAGATTAAAAAGCTAGATTCTCAAGTGCCTGTTGTTATATTTTCAGCCTATAACAATACTGAATACTTTTTACAAACAATTGAGTGTGGGGTAGATGGTTATATTTTAAAACCATTTAAATTTGATGAGATCCAAAAAATAATATCAAAAATTGTTTTAAAACTTCAAAATTTAAATAAAATAAATACAAAGATAGAATTGATAGATGGTTTTTATTGGGATAAATCAGAAAAAATTCTTTATAAAAAAGAAGAAATTATATATCTTACAAAAAAAGAATCAATTCTTTTTCAACTTTTATCGGCTTTTAAAAATAGAGTAGTTACCTCCGAGGAAATTGAGATAGAACTTTTTGATGATGATTATAGTGATAACAAAAGAGTTAGAAGTCTTCTTTCAAGACTTAAATGTAAAGTTAGTAGTGATTTGATTCAGTCTGTTTACGCTGAAGGATATAAACTTAATTTGGCAAAAGAATGTTAAAAAAATCTGAGTGGTTTGAACAACTTTTTAATAACAGTGGAGTTGGTATTTTTATTGTTGATGAAAATAGAAAAATACTTGATGCAAACGAAGCACTATGTAAAATGTTTGGCTACAAATATAACGAATTGGTTAACCAATCAGCAGAATTTTTACATATAAATAGAGAGTCTTATAAAAACTTTGCTAAAGTAGCCTTTAATAAAGTCTTAAGGAATGAATCTCTAAATTTAGAGTATCAGTTTAAGCACAAAAATGGAAAATTCATTTGGATAAAAATTTCAGGTGATTCTATACAGCTTAATCATGAAGTTTTATGGACTGTTGTAGATATAACTAGCAGAATAGAAGCACAAAATAGAGTAAACTATCTTAATGATGGACTTACAAAAGAGATAAAACAGCAATTAGAAATTTTAAGAGAAAAAGATAGACAACTTCAATATCAAGCGCGTCTAGCAAAGATGGGTGAGATGCTTAGTATGATTGCTCACCAGTGGAGGCAACCTCTTACTGCTATTAGCGCAACTACAAGCTATATGTATGGAAAGGTATCAATCAATTTATTTGATAAAGAAGAATTTTTGGAAGAATTGGGGCATATTGAAGATTATTCAAAACATTTATCTAAAACTATAGATGATTTTAGAAACTTTTTTAAACCAAACAAAACAAAAGAAGATACAACCTTAGAAAATATTATAAAAACTACTCTAGAGATTGTAAAACCAATACTTTTGAACAATAATATAGTAGTTATAGAAGAGTTTACATGTAACAAAGTTATACATAACTATGCCAATGAAATTAGGCAAGTTGTCTTAAATCTCATCAAAAATGCAGAAGATGCACTAGTTGCAAATAAAATAAAAAATTCTGTTATTACAATCAGAACATATGCAGACAAATACAACGCTATACTAGAAGTAAGTGACAATGCAGGTGGTGTACCACTAAATATAATGGATAAGATATTTGATTCATACTTTACTACTAAAATTTCAACACTAGGTACGGGACTAGGTCTTTGTATGTCTAAAACGATAGTGGAAGACAATTGCAAAGGTAAATTAAGAGTTAAAAATGGACAAAAAGGTGCTATTTTTATCGTAAGTATACCTCTAATGGACAATTAGTAGACAATTCACTTTTAAATTTTTCATAAAAAAAGACAATTACTAGACACTCTAAGAATATAATTTATTTAATAAATTAATTCAAGGAGGAAATTATGGAACAGCCGCTTTATCTCGAAGAAAGAAGTTTGGTAAAAAGATGGGGTGGGCCCTGGTCTATTTTACTTAACACTGCTTTTGTATTGGCATTGTTTTATGCAAGTTGGTGGATTTTTCAAGATCCTAGAGGTATCATGAGAATGTATACGCCTTATGTTGGCTATATGTGGTGTAGATGGCTTTTAGTTATTATGATATGGATTGCATATATTTTTGATTTTTGGCCATTTAAAAGAAAATGGTTAAATGAAACTCATCCAGTGGTCAAAGGTGTTATCTTAACTACTTTAACTGTTGTTCTTTTCACTGTCGTTTTAAAAGTATTTTTTGAAACAATATTAGGTGAATATTCAATCGCTTATTTTAGCCCTGATAGATTGCAAGAACTTGGTATTGTAGAATTTTATGCAGAAGAGTATTCAGCTCAAGCTATTTTGATGTTTGCTGCAATTGCTTCATGGATAAGTCCAGCTTGGGTTGTTGCAGCTGAAAGCTCACCTTGGGGAAACCTTAAACAACCTGTAAAAGGTTTCACTATTTTAATGTTTACATTTTTTATAAGTGTAATTGTATACTTTGTTGCTTTTCACTCTCACATGGCGATTCTTTTTGATCCATGGCAATCATTTACAGCAATCACGCCTCCGTGGTGGGAAGATTTTGCAAATACAGTTCATGGTAACTTCAATATAGCTTGGATTATGTGTTGTACTGTTATCGTGTGGATTCATGAGACAATTTGGGAAAGATATCCATTTTGTATGATTAAAACAAATTGGCTAAGAAGATGTTCTTCATTTTTTGGAATTATCGTTGTAGCGATTGCTCTTAGTTTTTTCCTTTATTATGCTCAAGAATTGGTATGGGGCGAAGCAGTAAGAGGAACAAGAAGACTTATGTCTCCAGATTGGAGATGGTTACATGTTGGTGAAATGGCAATTTTTTGGCTAGTTCCCGCATTGTTTATGCACTTTTATATGAAAAATGGAATTAATGGATACTCAAAACCAGTAAATGCTCTTTTTAGAACAGTTGTTTCAGTTATTGCTGCGGTTATTTTATATTATGTTTATTATAAAACTGCACACCTATTTTTAGGAACACAAAAAGGTTTTTCACATCCTCAACAATTTCCAATGATACCAATGATTTGGTTTATTAATATTATGCTTATCAATTACTGGTTTATGGACGGATGGCCAGGATGGAGACTCGCACAACATGAAGAAGCTAAGCAAGATGTTTATGCACATGATGAGGTACGCATGACTCCTAGATTTAATTATGGTTTAGCTGTTGGTGCTGTTTGTGGAATTGTAGTTTATTTTGCAGTTGTTTATATATTACCGACTTTTGGTAATACATTTACAATATTTAATTAGAGGAGGATGAAATGTTAAATAATGAAAACCAAGGAAGAAGAGACTTTCTAAAAGGAACTGCCACGGGCATAGGTTTTGGTACCTTGGCTTCTATGGGATTGTTTTCTTACTCTCCTTTGAGAGAGTTTTTTCTTCCTAAAATAGAAAGAAAGTTCGCAGATTTTGGTGCGTGTAAAAGTATAAAAGTAACAAATATATCTGAAACATCTTGGTTTGATAATGCAACTTTGATGGGAGATATCAAAGGTGCTGGCGGACTTTTAGTAAACCAGTATGATTTTAATTGGGCTCCTTTTGGAGATGGAACTGGTTTAGCAAAAGGTAGTTATGACCGTGGTATAGCAACAATTAAGCATCTTTTACCAGAAAAAGTTGATGAAGCTTGGGATATACAAAAAAAGCTTGCTGTAAATGCAGACAATGCTGGCGGTTTTTCTTGTTTGATGGATGTTGAAAGACTTGATGGTAGTAGAAAAAAATATCTTCTTGATGTTGGTTGGAATTACCAGTGGATACATAAATGTTTTAAAAGAGAAGGTATTGATAAAATGCTAGCGAGTGGAGAGATAGATACTATTATCCTTTCACATGAACATTTTGATCATTTTTATGGACTTCCTGTTGCTATGAAATATAATCCAAATGTAAAACTAATTATTCCTGAAGGATTTTATAAAGAAGGATTACAATATATTAAAGATTCTGGGCATACTGGAGAACTGGTTATTGCTAAAAATGGATTATATGAAATTGAACCTGGTTTCTCTACCTATGTGTTTGATGTCCCTATCATCTGTCGTGTTTTTGGAGAGCAATCTATCTTTGCAAATGTACAAGATAAAGGACTTGTGAGTATAACGGGTTGTTGTCATCAAGGTATTATCAAGTTTGCTAATACCGCATATAAGGAATTAAAGTACGATAATGACCAAATGTATGGAATATATGGAGGATTGCATATATCTCCTTTTGATGATTGGGATCCTAAGTATGATGATCTTGTTATCTCTCTTGGAAAATGGGATTTTAAAAAAGTAGGTTGTAACCACTGTACCGGTCTTTTGACTGCTGAAAAGTTTATTGCTGCTGGTTACCCTGTTGTTAAAGGAACATCTAGATTTAGATCACAAAGTCACTCCTATCTTGGTAATGGCGATATTATAAATTTTGGATAAAAATATAAGCCGGAGTTTATACTTCGGCTTTTCTTAGGATAAATTATGAATATTAATGAATTTTACCCAGCAGAATTATCTGTAGATATAAATACTTTTAATGCACTTATGCGTTCACTTTTAATAAAAGCTAGTTTTGATGGAGTACTAAAAAGAATTACAAATTATAAAGGTATGTATTTAAGTGAAGAAAATCAAGAGTGCTGGACTTTAAAGTTTGAAAATTATAAAGGAGTTTTTGGATTAGTTTTGTCAAATGTCCAAGATGAAAATAGTGGATATTTGGGAAAATTTAATTTATATTATTTCCCATCAACTGATGATAAATATCTTTCAAATTCTTCTTTATTAGAAGAATGTATTGCAAGTCAAGATAATTTTATTGAAAAAGTGAGATCATTTTCATCACATGTAGAATTAATCAATAATTTTTACATTGGTTCTATGGAAATTTTTATAGATGAAGATAAAAATAATTTTTTTGTATCTTATGAAGTAAAAAATAGAGATAAAATTTATTCAAAAGATGGGATTATTGATACGCATAACTTAACAAATGATGAGTACATACTTAAGCCTATGAGTGTCGATAAAAATTTTCCTTCATTTAAAATAATGTTCCAATTTTTTAATTTTTTTAACACTCTATTGACGAGATTAAATGACAAAGAACCTGATTATTTTGAAATGTATAAAGCTAAAAATGAAAAAATATATTATTCTCAAGATGGTTCTTTTGAAAAAATTAAAAACCCTGGTGGTTTTAAACTTCTTTTATCCTTAGGGTATGGTGATTTTAATTTTAGTAGCTTACAAAGGGATGTAGCGGATAAACAAAAAATTGAAAATACACATATACTTCACCGTTTTATGAAAGCTTCTTCTTGGGCGATCAATGAAGTGAATTTTGAAAAATATAATAAAATTTTTGCAAAAAATTCTTTAAAACCTAAGTTGATTTTAGTAACAGGTTTCCTAGGTTCTGGTAAGACAAAATTTTTACAAAATTACATAGAGTATGAAAATGCTAAAAATAGATTTGTTGGTATTATCCAAAACGAGATTGGTAAAGTAGGTCTAGATGGTCAGTTACTTGACTATGATTACTCTTTAGTTGAAATTGATGAGGGATGTGTTTGTTGTTCTCTTGCAGGCCAGTTAAAAATGGGTGTTGCTAAGTTGATGTCCAATTCAAAACCAGACACAATTTTGGTTGAAACAACTGGTGTTGCAAATCCTTTTAATTTACTTTCAGAATTAAATGAGTTAGACAATGTTATAGAATTTGACTCGATAGTGAGTGTTATTGATGGGGTAAATGCATTGAAACTTTGGGATGAATTTGCAATTTTTAAAGACCAAGTAAGAGCTGCTGATGTAATTTTGTTAAATAAAACAGATTTAATGAATGAAGATGAAATTAAACTAGTAGAAAAATTGTTAACGGACAATAATAAATGTGCCAATATCATAAAAACAATCAATTGTGACATAAATCCAAGTAGCATTACAAATTCATCAAGGATGATTAAATCAAGTACTTCACATATAGCAACTATGTTTACAGAAGAAACACCATCTGAGAGAACACATGTACAAGATGGTATTTCTAGCAAAAAAATAGATATAAAAGAACCAATATGTAAGGATTTATTTAAGGCATATCTAGAAGCTATCCCAGAAGATATTTTTAGAATTAAAGGGATTGTAGAGTTAAAAAATTTTAAAAATCAGTTTATTGTTCAGTTTGTCAATGGACATTATGAACTCATAGAAATCGAGAAATCAAAAGGAAAAGATAATTTCTTAGTATATATTGGAAAGAATATAGAACAATATAACTTAATGATAAGTTAAGCAATTTAATGAAAACAGTAAATATTTATAATGATACAAAGGAAATTAATGTTTGAATTATTTGAAAAAGGTGGTGTAATGATGTATCCCATCCTTGTCACTTCCATTTTAGCAATAGCCGTAATTATCGAAAGAGCTTATTTTCTTTATTTTAAAATAAAAAAGCTTGAAGACTCTGTTATAGGAGATATTCTTGATAGTACGGATAATGGTAATGCAGTCAAAGCGATTGAACTTTTTGAACAAGAAGAATCAATATATAAAAATTATTATATTTCAATACTCCAGCAAAATGAAGAAGAGCTTATGGAAAAAGCCGCAATATCAAAAGGAGATGAATTACTTTTTAATCTTAATCGTAGATTGAACATACTCTCAATTGCTGCTTCAGTACTTCCTCTCATGGGTCTTTTGGGTACAGTACTTGGGATGATAAAAGTATTCTCAAGAGTTGCACAAGCAGGAGATGCAGCAGATATTTCTGTCCTTGCTGGAGGAATTTGGGAAGCACTTTTAACAACTGCTACTGGTATGGCAATTGCAATACCTGTTATGCTTTTTTACCATTTTTTTAAACGATCAATAGAAAAAACAGCTCATTCTATGAGTCAAAATGGTGATAAAATTATTACATTTCTTAGAAAAAAGAAAACAAATTGATCTGCTTTGCCATTCAAAAAAAAGAAGAGGAACCTCTGAATATAAGTCTTATGCCTCTTATCGATATAATTTTTAATCTTCTTATCTTTTTCTTGATAACTGCAGCAATTACAACAAAGGGGATAAATATTGATTTACCAGAGGCTACATCATCTGAAAAATTGCCACAAAAAAGTTGGGAAATAGTAATCGATAAAGAAGAAAATATAATATTTAACAATGTACTAATTACGATGGATAAACTGGCTACTATAATGCAAGCTGAAAAAACTCTTCCAAAAAATGAAAGAGTTTCAACTGTAATATTAAAGGCAAATAAAAATGTACCATTTGGACAGTTCGTTTCTGTTATGGATATGGCTAGAAAAAATAATCTTTTAAACCTTGTCATTGCAACAGATGCAAAAAAAAGCTCAATAAGTTATGACAGATAACAAGTTCTTTATTGGAACAATATTTATGTCAATTATACTCCATCTATCTTTTTTGAATATAAATACAGATATGTTTAAAATAAAAGAATCAGGAATTATGATTCCTGTTACTCTCGTTCAAGAAAGCTTACTACCACAAAAAATGCTTGAAATTAAAAAACAACAGATAGAAATAAATCTTCCTACTACCAAAGATGATGTATATCATAAAGATGCTAATTTGAATGAACTTGCAAAAAGATATACAAATTTTGTAGTAGAAGAGATAAATAACCGTAAATTCTCTCCTCGTGAATCAAAATATTATGGATTAATAGGTTCTGTATATATTAGTTTTATAATCGATTCATATGGAAATTTTTCAAATATTAAAGTTGTGCGTTCTTCGGGTAATGAACTTTTAGATAAAACAGGATTAAATGCTGTAAAGGAAACAAGTGGTGTTGTTAAGCGACCAGTATGGGCGGGACAAAAGAAATTAAGAGTCATAGCTGTTGTAAAATACCAGTTTAGATTGTAAAAAATTGTTCAATTGATTTAAATAGAGAGTAAACGCTTTATAATCTTTATTGAGATATAATTTCCTAACTAAAAAATACAGGATGGTTAGGCATGGCACAAAGAGAGACTAAATATATATTTGTAACAGGGGGAGTACTCAGTTCACTTGGTAAAGGAATTGTGGCGGCTAGTTTAGCAACATTGCTAAAAGAGTCAGGATTAAAAGTGAGTATGCTTAAAGCGGACCCATATATAAATGTTGACCCAGGGACTATGAGTCCACTAGAACATGGTGAAGTTTTTGTTACAGTAGATGGGGCAGAAACAGACCTTGATTTGGGACATTATGAAAGATTTTTAAATGAAGACTTGTCTCAAGACAATAACTTTACAACAGGAAGAGTTTACTCATCGGTTATAGAAAAAGAGCGTCGCGGGGATTATCTAGGAAAAACTATACAAGTTATTCCTCATATTGTAAATGAAATATCAGATAGAATTAAAAAAGCTGGTGAAGGCAATGATATTCTTATTGTTGAGATTGGTGGGACTGTTGGTGATATAGAGGGATTACCATTTTTAGAGGCTATTCGTTCACTAAGAAGTGAAGTAGGTAAAAATAGGGCAATGTATATACATTTGACACTTATTCCTTATATAAAAGTTGCAGGTGAACTTAAAACTAAACCAACACAGCACTCTGTGCAAGAATTAAGAAGAATAGGAATCAGTCCAGATATACTTGTTTGTCGATCTGAACTTCCTTTACCAAAAGAGTTGAAAAATAAACTAGCAAATGCATGTGGTGTTGAGAGAAACTGTGTGATTGAGTCTTGTGATGCTAGAACTATCTATAAAGTACCATTAAATCTTCAAAAAGAAAATATTTTAAAGCCTGTATCAGAGATACTAGAACTTGGTGAGCTTAATCCAAATATGGAACAGTGGGATACTCTTGTAAAAAGAGTTATTGATCCTACAAATGAAATGACAATAGGTTTTGTCGGAAAATATCTTGATTTAAAAGAGGCATATAAGTCTTTAACAGAGTCTTTTATCCATTGTGGAGCACACTTAAATGCAAAAGTAAAGCTTAAATGGATTGATGCTGAAATATTAGAAGAAAAAGGTGCAGAGGAATTCCTTGATGATGTAGATGGAATTTTAGTTGCAGGTGGTTTTGGTGAGAGAGGTATTGAAGGAAAAATAAAATCTATCCAATACGCAAGAGAAAAAAATATTCCATTTCTAGGTATTTGCTTGGGTATGCAGCTTGCAATGATCGAGTATGCTAGAAATGTTTTGAATATAAAAAATGCAACTTCTGTAGAGTTTGATGAAAAAACAACAGCACCAGTTATTTATTTGATTGATAACTTTTTAGATACAGCTGGTAACGAGCAAGTAAGAACATTTAAAAGTCCACTTGGTGGCACTATGAGACTTGGTGGATATGAGTGCAATACAAAGGCAGGATCACTTTTAAGAGCCGTATATGAAGGTAAAAAAACTTTAGTAGAAAGACATCGCCATAGATATGAAGCAAACCCAGAGTACAGAAAACAGTTTGAAAAAGCTGGCATGATTGTTAGTGGTGAGTCAAATGGTTTAATTGAAGTTGTAGAGATTAAAGACCATCCTTGGTTTTTAGGTGTACAATTTCATCCAGAGTTCACATCTCGTTTAACAGAACCAAATAGAGCTTTGCTGTCATTTTGTGAAGCAGCACTTAAATCTAGTCAAGATGGGTGAGCTATTAAGTAAAGAAGATGTAAGGAAAATTTTATCAGATAGATTTAAAGACGATACATGTAATTGTTTGGGTGAAATCCCCAATCCAAATTCTTTTAAAGATATTGATAAGGCATCTTCTAGGATAGTAGCAGCTATACAAAATAAAGAAAAGATAGCTATTGTAGGAGACTATGATGTGGATGGAGTTGTCTCTTCTGTAATTTTGAGTGAATTTTTTGATGATATCGATGTTAAATACGCAATCATTATCCCTAATCGTTTTAATGATGGATATGGATTAAATCCAGATATCGTTAAGAGATTAAAAGCCGATGTTATTATCACGGTAGATAATGGAATCTCAGCTGTAGAAGCTGCAACATTTTGTAAAGAAAATGGTATTGATTTAATCATAACGGATCACCACACTGTCCCAACTATAGTTCCTGATGCATATGCTATTGTTAATCCTAAACAAGAAGATTGTGATTTTCCAAATTGCGAAATATGTGGAGCCCAAGTTGCTTGGTATCTTGTCGCTGCGTTAAAAGACAAGTTAGGATTAGAGTATAATCTTTCAAAATTTTTAGACTTACTTTGTATTGCAATCATGGCTGATATGATGGAACTTAAAGATATGAATAGAGTTATGGTTCAAAAAGGTATTCAGGCTTTGAACTGTTCTAAAAGAGTCGCTTTTGAAGCGATAAAAGAGTATTTCTCTAAAAACTCTTTAGAGGGTGATGATATATCATTTTTAATTGCTCCTCTTATTAATAGTTCAGGTCGTATGAAAGATGCTAAGTTTTCATATGAATTTTTAAAATCTAGAAATTTAGAAGACGCAATACTAAAATTAGAGTATATAGTTCACCTTAATAACTCGAGAAAAGATGAAGAAAAAAATCTTTTCGAATCTTCTTTGGAGCAAACTAGTGAAGAAGAGAAAATAGTTATTGTTTGGGGAGAAGATTGGCATGAAGGTGTTGTAGGTATAGTAGCTTCAAGACTTTCAAAAAAATTCAAGAAACCTGCTATAGTCTTTTCGCTTAAAGATGGTTACGCAAAAGGAAGCGCAAGAGGGATAGGAGATGTTGATATCCTTTCTCTTATAGAGATGCAAGAAGATATACTTTTAGGATTTGGTGGACACAAAGGTGCGGCTGGAGTATCTATCAAAGAAGAGAACTTAAAAGAGTTTAAATCTCGCATGGTCGAGTCAAGTAAAGATATAACCACTAAAGAGTTAGAAGCTGGTGGAGAAGTTTTAGGTGAATTAGATATTTGCAATATAGACTTTGAACTTTTAGAAATACTAGAAGAGTTTGCTCCATATGGACAAAAGAACCCAAAACCTAGTTTTATATTAAAAGATGTTACAGTTAAAATTGATAGAATTATAGGACGAGATAGAAGGCATTTAAAATTGATTTTACTGAAAGACAATTACTCGATTGAGTCACTGTTTTTTAATTTTGATGTAGATGTTCAAAGAGGAGATAAAATAGATATACTTTTTAGTGTTTCTCGTAACGATTACCGTGGATTAGTGACTCCACAATTACTAATAAAGCAAATATTAAGTAATAAGTAAAGATAAGTATGCTACTCTTTTAATTATATGAACTAATTAGAAGGAGAGGCTATGGTTGAAGAAAATGTAGATCAGTTGTGTGAACAACTTGATCGTGAGTTAGGTAAAAGAGGAATATCAAGAAGAGATGCGCTGAAACTAGCGGGCGTTGGAACAGCATCTTTTTTGTTAAACCCTTCCTCAGCAACAGCCGCAACTAAAGCAGTTGCTTCTGATATTAAAGGTAAGATTATTATTGTTGGTGGAGGAGCAGCGGGCTGCTCAATTGCTTCACTACTTGTAAAGAAGCTGAGTAATCCAGATATAACAGTGATTGAACCAAATCCAAATAGTGTTAGCTATCAACCAGGTCAAACGCTCATTGCTGCTGGTGTATGGTCACCAGAGGATATTGTTGGGGAAAGCAAAGATTTTTTTCCAAGTGAGGCAAAGTGGTTACAAGATTCGGTAACAGAATTCGATCCAGACCATAACAAAGTAATGACTGCGAAAAATGGTGAAGTTAAATATGACTTTTTAGTTGTGGCAACAGGGCTTCAGTTAAATTATGACGCAGTTGATGGTTTAAGTCGTGATCTAATAGGAACAAATGATATAGGCTCTATTTATTTTGCAAAAGGTGCGGCAATGACTTGGCCACTAATTCAAAAATTTGTTGCAGATGCGAAAAGTAATAAAAAAGTTGAGGGTGTATTTACACATCCAAATACCCCTATTAAATGTGGTGGTGCTCCAAAGAAGATTATGTATTTAACTAATGCAAGGCTTAAAGAAGCAGGTGCAAGACAAAATGCAAATTTAACTTTTTACCCAAATGGTGGAAAGATGTTTGGTGTTCCTGAGTATCATGAAGCTATTGTAAAACAATTTGAAGCTAGAGATATGAAATGGCACTATAAACACAATTTAGTTGCAGTAGATGTAGACAAAAAAGTTGCTACATTTGATAATCATTACCTTGAAAAAGGTGAGTGGGATGAAGATTTAGAAGAGTATGACATGATTCCACAAGTTAGACAAGTGAAAGTACCATATGACTTCTTACATGTAACACCTCCTATGAGCGCACCTGATGCAGTAAAAGCTTCTCCATTATCTTGGCAAAGAGGTAGTGCATCTATAGGTGGATGGGTTGAACTCAATAAAGAAACACTCCAGCACACAAGATATGCTAATGTTTTTGGATTAGGAGATGTTGCAGGAATTCCTATGGGAAAAACAGGAGGCTCTGTAAGAAAGCAATATACAGTAGCAGCACAAAACCTCATTGATGTTATGGAGGGAAAATCTCCTTCACAAAAATATGGCGGGTATACAGTTTGTCCTTTAATTACAGATATAGGTACAGTTATGCTTGCTGAATTTGATTGGAGTGGTAAACCAACACCTTCTTTTCCTTTAGACCCTACAAAAGAACGATGGATTTGGTGGATATTAAAAGTTTATATGTTAAAACCTATGTACTTTTATGGAATGTTAAAAGGCAGGGCATAGTCATGTATAAAAAACTATTTTATGGTATTGTGGCACTTAGTATTTGTGTTAGTTTTTCACAGGCAAAGCAGTATAGTGTAGCAGAAATTTACGATCATATGTGCTCAAAATGTCATGGTGTTAATGCAGAAGGAAATCCAGAAAAAAAGGGACCTGCATTAAATGATATGACTAAAAATGCACTAGCTTATGAGTTGTTTGATTTAGTAGCCAATGGTTCACAATCTTCAGGAAGTTCAAATGAAGTTATGGAGCATAATCAAAAGAAAATCGATAAAAAAGGGATGACTTATCACCCTGATGATATGGCTCTATATATTTATAGTACTTTTAATAAAAAAGCAGATAAATCATTAGTTTCTGATACTCAAAGACTTAAACCATATAGTGTATCAGAAATTTATAAAAGAATGTGCTCTAAATGTCATGGTATGCATGCAGAAGGAAATCCAGAGAAAAAAGGTCCATCACTCAATGATATGACGAAAAATGAGATAGAGATGGAGCTTTATGACATACAATCTGATGGGTTCCAATCTTCAGGAAGCCATAACGAGGTAATGAGTCATAATCAAAAGAAAATAGAAGATAAAGGTATGATTTATCATCCTGAAGATATGGCAACATATATATTCTTCAATTTTAATTCAGAGGCGAAAAAGTAGAATCACGAAAGGGAAATTTTTCCCTTTCGTTTATTATCTTTTGCTATAATAATTTCAAATTAAACTTAGGATTGTAAATGTCAAAAATAGGGAAAGAAATAGTTATATTTATAGGATTGTTTTTGTTTTTAACATTAGGTATGCATATGCAACAGTGGATTTCTCACCCTATAAAACACCTTGAACATTTAAGCAATAGTCAATTTGGATTATTTCATCCTTTATATTTTACTGCCTTAGTTTATGTAGTAGTCTATTTTATTAGAGTTACATTTAGTTGGATTAAAAAGCTATTTATGAGAAAGGGTTAGTGCCCTTTTCCATCCTTAACAGGGACAAAAAGGCAATCATCTAATTCTTTTACATGTAAAGTCTTGCCATCTTTTGTATATCTTGTTATGATTTGTTTATCACCTTTTTCAATTGGGGCAACTAAAATTCCACCATCATTGAGTTGATCAAAAAGTTTTTGTGGTATTTTTGGGATCGATGCAGAAAAAAGAATTCTATCGTATGGAGCAAACTCTCTCCAGCCATTTTGCCCATCATCAAATCTAGTATGAATGTTGTTTATATTTAGCTTTTTAAATCTTTCTCTAGCCTCTATCAATAATCTTTCAACTCTTTCTACTGTAAAGACTCTACGAATGAGTTTGCTTAGTACTAAAGCTTGGTATCCACTACCACAACCAATTTCTAGCACACTATCAGCACCTTTACATGTAAGAGCTTCACTCATTTTAGCAACTGTTAAAGGAGAGCTAATCCATTGATCTGCTGCCATTGGGAGCGCATCAAGTTTATAGGCATGTCTATTAAAACCTTGTGGAACAAAGAATTCTCTTTCACTTAAGCATATTGCATTATATACTTCATTGCTTATTTTGCAGACTTTTTTAATTTCATCCGCCATATTTTTACATTTTTGTAGTTTTATTCTTGTAGAAAAGTCACTCATTATAGCCCTATGTTTATATATCGTCTCATTTTTTTTATTTCGTTTAAATCTACTTCATGCTTTATTATAAATGCTGAGTCATCTCTATAGACATCTCCAAAAGGAGTTACTATAGCACTGCTGCTAGCCATCTCTTCATCACTACTATTAGCAACTATTACAAAAGCTTGGTTTGCGATTCCTAGAGCTTCACAGAGTGTTTTTAGATGGGCTTTTCTTAGTTTTCCCCAAAAAGCAGGGACTAAGATAATATCAGCACCTAAAGTTTTTTGCCAAAGTTCAGTAAATCTTAATTCAAAACATACAAGTGTAGCAATTTTTATTCCATCTATTGTAATAGTTTCTATATCTTTGTCTACACCAGAGCTAAAATGTAACTGTTCATCTCCTAATGGGAAAAGTCTTGCTTTGGGTCTTGATTGAACTATCTTTCCATTGTGAAAAATTTTAAGATTGTTAAAATATTTGCCATCAATATTTTCTATAAGAGTGAGTGCAATTGTTTTACATGTAGAGAGTTTTTTAATTTCGTGGAGTATACTTGCAGAAAATTTTGCTGATTCTTCCATAGAGTCATATTTATAACCACTCAGACATAATTCAGGAGCCAAAACAAGAGAGTTTTCAGGGGTTTTGTTTAAAAGACGTTTTAGAGTCTTGAAGTTGTCTTCAAGACTCTTGTTTTCATAGTTAAATTGAAGAGCAACTAAAGTTTTTTTAGAAGTCATTAAATGATAGACTACCTTTACTATAGTTTGCTACATTCCCTTCAAAAAAGTTTGTTTTTTGTTCATTAAATTTTGAAAAATCATCAACCCATTTTATTGGATGTCCTGCGTTATACATTTTTTCATAACCAACAGCACTTAATCTTTCATCTATTAAGTAATGGATATACTCTTCTATGATATTATCAGTAAAACCCATGATTTGATTTTGTGTTATGTACTGCCCCCATTCAATTTCAAGTTTACCAGCCTCTTCAAACATTTTAAAGACTTTTGTTTTTAATGCATCTGTAAAAAGGTGTGGTCTCTCTTTTCTTACAGAGTTTATCATGTTTTGAAAAAGTAGAAGATGGGTTATTTCATCTCTTTGGATAAATCTTATCATTTGTGCACTTCCAAGCATACGACCTGCTCGTGCTAGAGCATAGATTGCTGTAAATCCAGAGTAAAAGTAGATGCCTTCTAGGATTTGATTTGCAAACATTGCTAAAAGTAATTTCTCTTCTGTAACATCACCAGCAAGCTCTTCATAAACACTAGAAATATAAGCATTTTTTCTTTTTAAAACATCATCGTGTTTTTCCATCTCATAGATAAGATCAGTATTGTCACAAATAGCTTCTGCCATTACCGCATAACTCTTTGAGTGGTTTGCCTCTTCATAAGCCTGACGAGCTAATAGAGCATTGATTTCTGGTGCAGTTATATAAGGGTTTATATTATCAGCTAAATTGTTAGTTTGAAAACTATCCATACTGATTAGTTGTGACCAAACTAAATCATACATTCGTTTTTCTGGATCAGTCAAGTTTTTGTTGTAATCAACAACATCTTTTGTGGTATCTACTTCTTTTGGAAACCAAGTATTTGCTTCCATCATGTCCCAAAGGTTCAATGCCCAAGTGTATTTTGCTTTTGTAAAGTTTAAAATTCCATGAGGATTTCCACCAAAAACTCTTCTTTCATTTAAGTTCTCATCTGAACTTGGGTTATATATTTTTTTTCTTTCCATTGTATCGTTTCCCTTTTTTAGGAAATTAATTCCTAAAAAACTCCTTTCACTAAAGTATAAAACAAGAGTTTTTATAAAATTAGGTGCAAGAAATTTTTATTTTTTAATAAAATATTTTATCAAAATCAGGCTTAAAAAGTTTTATCTTTATTCGTTAAGTCTTGATAAAATGTGATATTGTCTCTTCCTTGCTCTTTTGAATGATATAGAGCAGTATCTGCTTGCTTAATTATTGTATCGATTTTTAAATTTTTATCATTAAAGAGATCAATACCAATACTAATAGTTGTTTTATATACAACACCTTTTAAATCAAAAGGAGCTTTAATTGTATTTCTAATTTTTTCTGATATTTGTTTTGTGTATTCTTTCGCTTGGTTAATATCATTTGGTAAATCATCTAGTACAATTATAAATTCATCACCCCCAATACGAGCTACAATATCTTGTTTTCTGATAATATCATCAAGTCTATTGGCGACTTGTATAAGTAAACTATCCCCTATGTCATGGCCATGTAAATCATTTAAATCTTTGAATTTATCTAAATCTAAAAAGAGTACAGCTACACTTTTATGATTTCTCTTTAGTGTATTTACAATTTGTTCTAAATATTCAATCAAAAGTCTTCTATTTGGTAAGTCTGTAAGAGTATCATAAAAAGCAAAGTGCTTTATACTTTCTTCTTTCTTCTTTCTATCGCTAATATCTTGTTTTACTGCAATAAAATTTTGAATTTCATTATTTTTATCAAGAACAGGGGTAATACTTAACTCTTCATAATACAAACTACCATCTTTCTTTTTATTAATGAGCTCATTTTTCCATGATTGTTTATTTAAAATAGTTTGCCACAAATTTTCATAGAATTTTTTTGTTTGTTTTCCTGAGTTAATAAACTCTTTTGGATTTTTATTAATAATATCTTTTTTATCATATCCTGTTAGTTTTTCAAAAGCAGGATTTGCCCATTCTACTATAGCATCTTTATTGGTTATAATTATTGAATTAGAACTTGCTTCAAGAGCTGTTGTTAAAAGTAGCATTCTTTTTTCATCTTTTTTCTTTTCACTTATATTTCTAAAAACGGTAACTATTTGCGTAGTTTCTTTATTTTTAACAATAGATTTACTGCTTATATCAACAGGGATAACTGTTCCATCTTTACATGTAAAGAATTCCTCTGAACTATAAAATACTTTGTTTTTTATTGTTTCCTTAAATATAGGGCAATCTTTGAGTGGCGTGTGTTCATTTATGTAGTGAGAATGAAATAAAGTATGTGCACATTTTCCAAGAAACTCTTTTTTCCCATATCCTAATATTGTACATGCCATAGGGTTTACATACTCTATTTCGCCATGAATGTTCATGACATATAGCCCTTCAGCAAGTGTCTCTGTTATAGAGTTGAACCACTTCTGTTGGTAGTCTAAATTGTCCGATTTTTCTTTAATAACTAGAAGCAATTTTATAAAAAGAAGTGTCAGTAAAATTATAAAAACAGGGAAAAGTGTGAAAAATTTAATAATTATTGGCATAAATTCAACTTTGTGATAGGATATTAGATATCCTTCTACTTGTTTATCTATGCCTGTTAGTGGGAGAAAAGATATTTCATAGTCCATATCATAAATTTTTACAAAAGTGCCGTAAGTTTTACCTTTTTTTATACTATCTTGTAGTTTTTTATCAAGATGGAGTTTTTTATTGATTTGTTTTACTATCTTTGATAGAGGTTTAGGAGAGTCTTTTAGCAATTGATTAGCATCTTCTTGAAGATAATTGTCATTGATAGTAGATTTACTATACAGATGTTTTTGTGTTTTAAATATTTTTGAATCAATTTGAGCTTTATTTACTATGAGGGCATATTCTCTATTTTTATCAACTTTAGAAAGAGCTTCAATGATAGCTTTTGTAGCTAAACTAATCTCTACACTTCCTATATGTTTATTTTTATAGTTTATAGGGAAAATATTTCTAAAACCTGATACTACTTTTCCTGTTTCAAAACCTGACACATATATGTGTTTTGTATTTGCAACTCTTATGCCTTTTCGACTCTCAAAAAGCCTATCTCCAGATTTATCTGGTTTGTGAAATCTTAAAAAGCTATTACCATTTTGTAAATGAAAATGCAATTGTCTTATATCTTTAGTTTTCAACTTTTTATAGAGAGGGTAAAGTTCTCTATAAAGTAGCCCTCTATATATTTTTTGTTTACTACCTTCAGATATTGAACCCATATAAAAAAGTTTTAGTACCTTTTCTTTGTTTATATCTTCATTGAAAACAATTTCGGCTAGTAGTTTATACTTTTCCATGCTAGCACGGTATGCAATATCAAGTGTTGCAATACTTTCAGAAAATAAAGCTTTTTCTCTATCTTCTTTGGTTTGATTGACATAAAATATGGCTATTAAAGCAAAAATACATGTAATAAAAATTATAGTGGCATATAAACTATCAAATGGGTGTTTTGCTCTTTTATACATTAAAAATTACTTTGAGTAGGTATTGTAATTATTTTTTTTGCTTTTCGGAGCGTATTATAATCACTATCTTTTGCTTCACTGCAACCATAGCTAATATTTTTTCCCCAATTTTGTGAGTCTTCTTTTTTTACATTTTTCATGACTGTTTGAATTTTCTGTAAAGTTTTTAGTGATAAAGTCTCTTGATTTCCTATGAGAGCAAAGCCTGGTAGAAAGCCTGTTTTAGTTAATTCTTTTAGCCCAAGATTTGAGTATTTCTTGGCTATGCTACTTTTGACTCCACCAAAGTCAAACTCGCCTCTTACCACACTTAAGGCAACAGTATCATGTTTCCCTAAATAACTATATTTGTTATTGTTTAAGCTATTATTTGATTTTTCTAAAAGGGCATTTACGCTTAGATATCCACAAGTTGAGAGCGGTTGTGTAAGAGCTATTTTCTTATTTTTAATATTTTCTAATTTTGTATTGTTTGTTGCAAAGGTTATGATAGAGCATTTATAAAATGCATTACCATTGTTATTTTTAAAATGTACTAAGGGCAAAGCTGCTGGATATTTATCTTTTAGTTCAATATATGGAAGTGGACCAAGGTAAGCTATATCCACTTTTTTTTGTTTGAATTTTTCTAATATATCAGCATAATTTTGATTATAATCAATTATAATTTTTTTATCTAGCAGTTTTTCTAGATATGTTATCATTGGGTTGAATTGAGTAAACACGGTTTTTATATTTTCCATAGGTAGCGGTGCAAATATTATAGTATCTTTCGCACACAAAGGGGTCATAAGGGAAATTAACAATATAACTTTAAGAAACTCTAACAAAAAAATAACCCTTTAAAATCTAAT
>Ga0193956_1000136_pt1 | contig 33828 bp, 49 predicted proteins | sample BB_7_MG_FD_140358 | JGI IMG/M metagenome (GOLD analysis project Ga0193956, IMG submission 140358) | Microbial mat bacterial communities from the Broadkill River, Lewes, Delaware, United States - BB_7_MG | ecosystem: Environmental > Aquatic > Freshwater > River > Microbial mats | place: USA...
ACATATCAGTAGCACTCTGTAACGTCCAAGTTGCAGCTACTATATTTCCTTTTTTGAATGAAGTACTATTTTTGCTCATTTTCTTTTTAATAATAACACATTATTTGCGCATTGCTTCAACTCCTCGCTATACGCTTTTATTTTTCTCAATGCAACATCTTTGCAAAATCCATACATTCGCCCTAGGTTTTCAGACTTGAATCCGTTTATGTAATATAATGTAAGCATCTCTATCTTTTCGTCTGTAAGAGATGTTTTTATATCTTTATTTAATATCGCAAGAATAGCATCTACAAGCTCATATTCGGCTTCTTTTGCGTCGTATGTAGATTCCTCCCATATTGCAGCGTTTTCCTTTAATTCTCCGCTAATTTCCCTTTTTTGCCGCTTTATTATATCACGAATAGAAGGAGACCCGCACGACCTGCAATTTTGATTGAGAATGAAGAATATATACTTTGTAAATTCCCCTTTTTCAACCATCATATTAAACTTATCTTTGTTTTTCTCAGCTCTCTCTAGTATCATATATACAACATCGCTTACCACCTCAGAAGGCGATAGTTGATTGCGAAAAGAGCCTTTTAATTTAAGATTCGCTTGCCGAATTAATTCCGAATACAACTCTTCTATTTTCTTTTTGTACATATTTCTTTTTTTTCAAAGATAATATATTTATTTAAGCTTACAAAGAACTGATACACAATATTTTATGAATTTAATAAATGCTTGTGCATTGCTTGTGCATTGCATTAGCATACAAGTGCATTATTTACGTTTTTTATTTTGCAATTTATTTACATTTTAAATTGTTTCAATCAATTATTTTTGATTATATTAACACTTGTAATCGTGTGATTATCAGTATGTTAATGCTTGTGCATTGCTAGTGTAATGCTTAGCAATGCTTAGTTATGCTAATAAGATAATAATATATATAAGAATATATATAATAAATTATATATACAAGAAAAAGCAAGCTTTTCAACTCCTAGAAAAACAAAATAATTCAAAACTTTTTTTCTAAATAATTTGCTAGTTCAAAAAGAAGTTGTATATTTGCATTATCAAATTAATAACAATTTAAAAAATTACACAATGAGACAAGAAATTTTATCAGCAATTGAGAATTACAACAATGTAGAACAAGGTGCTCCATTTTCTGAATGGATAGAACAAGAAGTTGAAGTTGGCGCATTGGATGCAACAGACGAAGAAATAGTTGAGGCGGTCGTTTACAACCTAGAAGAAAACTCAGAAGGATACAAGTTTATTGAAGAAGACACTGAATGGTTGAATATTTAATAACTTTCAGCTTCACCACGCTAGTTTTGCACCCTTCGTGGTGTAATTCTATATTAAATTACAAACCTGCCCTTAAACGGGCTTAAAATAAATAATATGAAAAGCAAAAGAAAATTAGCCATAGAAGCCCTTAAAGCTGGCGACAAGCATTTGTTTGATTTTATCGCGAAAGGCGGTTTGAATCTAAAGAAAGCTAATCTTAAAAATTTAGATTTAGCTACAGTTGGCTTTTTGGGAATAAACTTAAAAGGGGCTGACTTACGAGATTCTGATTTGTCGCTTACCGATTTCGGTTTTGAAATGCCAAAAAAAGTCAAATTGAGCGTGGAATATGACTTATCAGATGTTGGTATGGATATTATAGAACACGCTGTTAATCACGAAGGAATTGGATCGGTATTGATTGAGCTAGAGCAAGAATACAACGGAGTAACTTACAACACTGAATTTTGGGTTGAATACGAATTTATTAGCATCTCAGAAAACCCGATTTTGGAAAATGTGTCTCTAACGAGTGAATATGAAAAGGCTTATCTAAACTCTGATGACAGAGAGTTTATTCGCCCTAAAATTTTCGATAACATAAGCGTTGAGAGTATTACGCAAGCAATTAATAATTCATTGAATTAATCAAAATGTCACGCAGCTAGTAGATATCGAACTACACTACTGTCAAAATGTAATCAAAACAATTAATATAAAAAAATATGAAAGCAAAAACAGAAAAAAAATACGGTAAGTTAGGGGTTAAATCTAAAAAGTCAGCACCTGAAGAATTAAAGGTTGCTATTAACAAATGGTCGCCAGCACTCAGCCATGAAGATTCTGACTTATTAGTAGAATTAGGGTGGAATAGCTTGTGGGTTGGTGGATTTACAGACGAGCAAGCTGAATCCTTAAAAAACACACTTTTAGAATTTGCTAGGGTTGAGGCTATCAAGGAACTTAAAAAGTATGACAAGGTCAGAGTTGAGATTGATAATAAGGTTGTTGGTATAGCAACAATTTACACAGAAAAAAAGGCACTTTGGGCAATATTTAAAGATTACAAGATTGACAACTTCAAACTCTCGAATGCGATCAAATGCAAAAAATATAATCTCACAAAAATAGACTGATTTATTTTGCTAGTTCAAAAAGAAGTCGTATATTTGCGTTATCAAATTAAAAAGTTAAGAATGTGTAGAAAACTTATTAACTTAAAAAGAAAGGAGGTGTAAACTCGTCTATGCGAGTATAAATAGATTTTAGGCATAGAGCGTCCCCCGACAGCGGTTGGGTGGGGTAATATTAATTTAAAAACTTTATTATGATTGTAGATATTAGAAGCGAAGAGGCTAAACACACGCTAGGAGCGTTGAATTTTGCTTATAGTTTTAAGCGCAAAAATGGAGAGAAGGATTTTCGCACTTGCTTAAAAGATTCTTACATAGACATAGACGTAGCTAACGGAATGTATAGCTCGGTGCGTAAATCGTATAAACAGGAAGATGGTTTTTCTTCTGTTACTTTATTAACGCATATGCTCAAGGAGAAAAGTGACAAAATTATCGAAAAAATGCGGGGCGAAAATGCTAAACTAAAGGAAAATAACAAGCTGCAATCAAAATACATTGATGAAATAGAATCAGAGAATGAAGAGTATGCAGCCACTAATGAAAGATTCGCAAAAAACGAGAAGGCAAACAACGAAACATACACTAACGTATGCAACCAATTGACAGCTGAGAAAAACAGTTTGGGAGAGAGGGTAAATAACTTGAAAAACGACCTTAGAGAGCAATGTAACTTGACTGATAGGTACTTAACAGAGTTGAATCAATTGAAAGGCGCACTAGCGCTGTTAATAAAATAAGATTATGGCATTTAAATCAGAAAGAAGAATACTACTAGAAGGCATGCTGAAAGGCGAAAAGCTTTCATTCGATCTAATCGAAGAGCCCGAGATGCGCAGAATGGCGCAAGACTTAAACAGAGTTCTAAGAGAGAAAAGCGGTATCAAAAACGATATGACACGCTATTATTCAGTTAACAGAGTAAAAAATCAGGGTATAGTTTTGGTTACCCGTAATCGCAACGCAAAATGAAAGAACTAAAAGACATACAGGTATCACTTAAGGTCAGCAAGGACAAAAAGGAGAAGTCGGGTAAATACAGCTACAGAAGCGTGGAAGATATAACAGAAGCCTTAAAACCTCACTTGGAAATTACTGAGTGTGCTGTTACTCTAACGGATGACATCGTAATGGTTGGTAATAGAATTTATGTAAAGGCGACTGCTACTATTACTAACAAAAACGGGGAATCAGTAAGCACGAACGGGTTTGCTCGTGAATCAGAGGGCTCTAAATTTATGAGCGATGGGCAATTGACGGGAGCTAGCTCTTCTTATGCACGAAAATATGCATTGTGTGGGCTGTTTTGTATTGACAGCGGTCAAGACCTTGACGGGCAACCTGTAGAGGTTAAAAAAGCGGTTAATAAATTCCCCGAATTATCTAAAAAACTTCTTGTTTGCACAAAGCTTGACGAGCTTATGATATTATGGGAGGATAACGTAGACATGCAGTCAGATAAGAGTTTTCAGTTGCTATTCACTAAACGCAAAAAAGAGCTTACAGCATGAGAAACAACCTAACAACTTCTAACGTGTTGCTCGATACTGAGCAACACAAATATTACCTTAACGGGGAAGAGATACAAGGTATAACGAAGATAATCAAAGAAATGCTATACCCCGATTTATATACAGATGTACCCGATCATATCCTCGAAAAAGCAGCCGAAAAGGGTAATAGCATTCACGAGTTAATCGAATTTTGCGACACTGAGGGAATAGCATCCCAGGTACCCGAAGTTGCAGCTTATCAAGCTAGGTGCAGAGAATTAAATCTAAAACCTATTGCTAATGAGTTCATTGTAAGCGATAACGACAGAATAGCATCCCCGGTTGACGTAATTTTCGAGGGTAATATTATTGCAGATATTAAGACAACCGCAAAATTATTCGAGGGGTGCGTAAGATGGCAATTATCTATTTACGCATGGCTTTTTGAGATGCAAACGGGACAAAAAGCAGGTAAACTGATGGTGTTATGGCTAAGGGATAATGTAGCGCAATTCAAGGAAGTAGAGCGTATTCCTTCACATGAATGTGATAAGATGATTGAGGCTTATTTTGAGGGCAAAAAGTATGTCAATAAGTATTCTGATTCGTTGAAGGAAGTTAGCAGCGATATGGCCGAGATTCTTAACATGATAGAGGTTAATGAAATTTCTATTAAGGAAGCTGAGGCGGAGAATAAGCTTCTCAAATCTAAGTTGATTCAGCTTATGGTAAAGGACGAACTAAAGGCGATTAAAACCGACACAATGAATGTTTCATATATCGCCCCAAGTGAGCGAAAAAAAGTAGATTGGAGAAGTTTCCAGGCGGCAGAAAATGAACTCTATACAGAGATTGCAAGTAAATATTCAAAACCAAATCCTATTAAGGGATCCATAAGAATAAAGCTGAAATGAAAACCTACAATTTGAAAAACAGCGCACAACGCAACGAATTTAAAGCAGCCTGTAACAGGGCTGCGAAAATGGGGTTAATTGTCGTGTTTGAGGAAGTTAAAGAAACTAGGTCTTTGTCTTTAAACAATTACTATCAATTCTGCATCAAGTATTTTGCTAGCCAATACGGTGATACGGCGCAGGCGGTGAAGGATGAAATCTTTAAAAAATTGTGCAATAAGGAAACGTTTATTCAAAGAGATGGCTCCTTAAAAAGTACAAAGGATTTAGATAGTAGAGAATTTTCTCTATGTATTGAGAGGTTTAAAAATTACGCTGCTATGAAGTGCGGAATCTGCATCCCTAACACGGACGATAACGCAGCGATGCAGGAAGCTAAGAATGAGATCAAAAAAAATAAGGAGTTTTTATAATGGCAAATTTAAAACTTAAGCTAGACAAGGAATTTAGCAAGTATATCCGATACCGTGATGCGATGGATAACGGATGCTTCAAGTGCATATCGTGCGGTCGTATCCTCCCCTTTTCGCAAGCCGATTGCGGACATTACATTAACCGACAACACATGGCAACGAGATTCTCAGAGATGAATTGCAACGCTCAGTGCAGGAAGTGTAATAGATTCCAGGAAGGCAATATGCAAGGGTACCGCAGGGGTTTAATTGCTAAATTCGGGGAGAATAAAGTAAAGGTGCTCGAATCTAAGCAGCACGAAACAATGAAGATTTCAGAGAGTGAGTATAAAATTATGATCAAATTCTATTCTAAGGAGTGGAAGAAATTAAAAAAAGAAAAAGGTTATGAGTAAAGTGTATATATCAGGTAAAATTTCGGGGCTTAACTTCGACTTAGTAAAATTGAGGTTCGGGAGAGCGGAGTATGAAGTTTTGGGCGCATCAGACTGCGAAGTTGTAAATCCGATAAAAAGGGGTTTGCCGAAGTGGATGCCTTGGTTTCTTCACATGATTTATGATATCATCCTACTACTTGGATGTAACGCTATTTACATGCAGCGAAATTGGAAGGATTCAAGGGGTGCAAAAATAGAACACTGGGTTGCGAAAAAGCTAAAGTACACAATAGTGTATCAAGCTCCGCTACTCTCCGAATATTGGCGCAAAATTGAGGTTAGGAAAAAGTTAGAATCTCTATGATAAATATACTTAAGAAACTGTCTAAGGAGGGTAGTAATATCCCACTTTCTAAAATAAAAACAGAGGCGGCAAAAAAGGGTATAAAAAATAAAAGGAAGGAGCTGCAAAAATTGTATCAAGACGGCATTATAGAATTCCACAACGGATTAAATCAGCCTTATTGTAGATTTCTTTAATCTTAACAAAGCTTAAATTATAGCGTGATAGTTTGGTAGTACAAATTGTTACGCTATCTTTGTTTTATAATTTAAAAAATATGACACATGACACATCAAGATTTAAAAGACCTAATAGGAAAGTATTTCAAACACCCGTTTACGTTCAAAAAAAACGGTGAGTTTAGAATGTTACTTAATGCAGACTGCTACAAGATAGAGATTTCTACACCTTGCAGAGAAAGTACTAACCACTTTTTGTGCGTGCGTGTGCTTAGTGAGCGCACCCCTCCATGCCTGTCGAATGGTAAGTTAGTAGTAATCAAAAAAAGCATAAAGAAAGAGTTAATACAAGTAATTAAAGATTTAAATTCATATTATGAAAAAGAGAATCAAAAAAATAGCTAAGATGCTATGTTTAGCTGCAATTCCTGCATCGTTGTTAGGGTTATCGTATGTACTAGGAAGTGAATTTGTTGAGAAAATCGCAGACATTAGCTTGTTTGTTGTAGCGATCGCAGGATTCTTAATCTTCGAAAAATGAAAGATACGCAATACTTTTTCGCCCACGACTGCAATGCAAGGCAAGATGAAAAAATTGCACTTGTCAGGATGCAACACGGGGCAGAAGGATATGCAGCATACTTCATGACATTAGAAGTACTAAGAACTGCATCAGACTATATGCTGAGTAGAAACTACAGTATACTATCGTTTGATTTCCATATATCGGAAGATGTGATTAAATCAGTGATAGAAGAGTTTGATTTGTTTGAATTTACCCCCGATAATCGTTTTTATTCGTCAAGAATGATGCGGAATATCGAAAAAACCACAGGAAGGGCGAAAAAAGCTGCACTTGCTAGATGGTCGAAGAAATCTAAAAAGTCAACAAAAAAAGCTGAGGATAAACATAAAGTTACGATAGCTGAAAAAATTGAAGCTTGCAAAAAGCGAAAAAAAGAGTTCTATAACGAAGTTGCTAGATTTTCAGATAAGTACGAACCTGAGATGCTGAGGGAGTTCTTCGATTGGTTTTCAGAACTGAACAAATCGGGTACAAAAATGAAATTCGAGCAAAATACAACTTGGGAAACTAGTAAGAGATTGGCAACATGGAAAAATAGAGACAAAAAGTATGGGAAAAATAAAAACGGTAAAGGAGATAATAGTCAGCGCTCCGAAAATGCAAAAGCGGCAATCAACAAGTTTAACAACGCAGCAAAAAAAGCTGAAAGTGGGGAAATTGGAACTATCGAGTTCCCAATATAATGAGTTTGCAATAATGTTTAACGCGTCCTATTCAACCCGGCTGCAGTCGAAAAATGTAACTCTAAGTCAAGTTGTGGAAGGATGCACGCCTACTCTTCACGAGATAACAGAAGTGTATAATAGAGATTGCGCAGAGGCTTTAATTTTCGCATGGTTGGTTGGATTCGACGCTTATATAGGGAAAGGTTGTTTTGATCAAAATCAGCTAAACGAACTATCTACGACTATTGTAAGTAAGATGTACAATTTGAAAATTGCGGAGGTAGCTATGTTCTTTGTGAAACTAAAAGAAGGGGAATACGGTGACATCTACGGCAAGATAAATCCTCTTTGGGTTACATCTGCATTTAGCAAGTTTTTCCGTGAAAGAGCTGGGGTAATAGCAGAAAACGAAAGGGAGAAGGAGAGAAAAGAACGTGAGTATAAACAAAAAAAAGAAGCTGAAACGGCTGTATCTTATCAAGAATATTTAAAATTAAAAAAGGAGGGCAAATTATGATACAAGAAATTTATAAAGAGATAAATCCAATGGCTGGTTACACTAGGTTTATTAAAGTAACGTATAGCGATTTTGGCATTAGCATAATCAAAGAAGAAACTAATCCCGCTGGATACTTTAGTTCTAGTACTATAACGGCAGCTATTGATCGTGATGCAAAAGCTTTTAAACTCATAATTGGTAATTTTTACTTAGATAGTGTTCGTGGTGATGGGCGATGTAGTAGGCATGGTGTAATGAGGCATTATTTTGATTTCTACATTTCGCAATTGAATCATTTTAATTTTTTTGATGGAAAGATGGAATTTGACTCGGTCCAAAAGGTATTATACTATAGAAGATACAATAAAGTAGTGAAAAAAGGTTATTATGAGTGTTTTGATTTTTTGTGTGAGGCTTATATAATACTTATGAGAGAAAAAGGAGTAGCTTTGTTTAGAACCGCAGCGGGCTCGTGAAGTTTAAAGATTTATACATTATTAAATATATAAACACGTAAATAAATTATGAACGAAAACGAAACAATATTATCAGCGATCCAAATCCTTCAAAAAAGGTTAAACAGGGATAAGAAGATAATTATCGCGCAAAAGCAGGAGATAGCGAGAAGTAAGAAAAGGGTTTATTTTTCACGAACGTTTGAAAAATCTAAAGGCACATACTCAATCGCTTGTCTTGCTAAACTTCTTGCGCAAGCTGGGGTTAAGACAGGGCAGAATAGACTGTTTGATTACCTTCGTGAAAACGGGTTTTTGGGGACAAAAGGAGTCTATTACAACGTTGCGAACCAGCGGTATATAGAGCAAGGTCTATTTAAGCTTAAGAAGTGTACTTTCCATGTGGGGGATGAGGTGGTGGAAAAAGAAATGACTGTCGTGACAGGCAAAGGGATGACGTACTTTTTTAACAAATTGACGAAATGAAAATTCCGATTTACGTAATAAAAACGTTGGTAAGAGTTCTCCCCTTTTTGATCAAAGAGGCGAGTAGGGGGAATCTTGGGTATAAGGATGCAAATGAGTTGAGATTGGCAAGGTTAATGCTAATAAAACTTAAAAGGTTGCTTGAAAAGAAGGGGGGGGTAATTTGATAGTTCAGAAAATAAGGCTATCTTTGTGGGGTAGTATTAATCAATAAATAAAAAAATGAAAGAAAAAATAATTATGAAAACAAAGAAAACATCACAACTATTAGTACTATTATTAATTGCCGCAATCGCAACTATTATGTGCGCTTGCTCGAATGAGATTGAAAACAAAGCTGAAACAGGAACCAAAACAGGAATCAGGGAAGGGGACTTTATGAAGTCAGGCGATACAATAGTTAAGGTCGTAAAACTTGTGAATTCTTTTGCTTGTGTTGATGAAAATGGGGATATAGATAGCTCCCCGATTTCACAATTAAGAGATATTAAACTCTCCTTAGAAGTTGTTTTTTGGGTGTTGGCTCAGGATGCGAGATTTACAGAGTATGAATTGTATTTTGAGTTTGAAAATTGGGATAAGACAATTCAGGGGTTTAAGTTTATACTAGAGAAACAGCTAAATACAATTATGATCGCAGACGGTTCTACACTTATTTATCCTATAATCAACAACGTAAGAGAGTTACAGCACGCTTTCCAAGATTTACACTTTAAGAACTCTTTATTTGTGTCGTTTGAGGCTTTGAATAACGCTTTTAATACACCCGAATAAATAATTTCAAGATTGCGAGAGTGTTAAACTTTCGCTTTTTTGTTTGAAAAGTTTTGGTAGTTCAAATAAATGTAGTATCTTTGCAGTATTAATAACTAAAAAATATTTTAATAAAATAATATGAAAGAAATTAAAGCCTATAAATGCGATTTTTGCGGGAAAGTGTATCAAAGAAGAATTTATTGCGAAAAGCACGAATATACTTGCGGGAAAAATCCTGATAACAAGCCAGTGTGTTGGGATTGTAAATACTTGCAAAAAGGTAAATTTGAATTTGACCCATGTGCTGATGATTCAGGGAGTTATATCACTTATTTCTGCGATAAAAGAGATGAAGAACTAATGCCTATTACATCTGCAAAGAAGGGGTATTATGAAAATGGAATAAGTGGTAATGCTATCGCAATGCCTAAGGTGTGCAGGGGTTTTATTCGACGCACGATAGTTGTATTGACAATGAAAGAGAAGGGCTTACCTTGGGAAAGTGGGGAATTGTTTTTAGACAGGTGGGGAGCTCCAATATATAATAACAATTTCAGATATATACCATACGAGGGGAATGAACACATAAAAGAGGGTACTACTTCTAAGGACGTGAAATACATTTTCGATTTAACAGGAGATGTAAAAGAAGCAGATGATAGAGATTTGTATTTTCTGTTCCTTAATTAATACGAGTAAATTAATAAATAAATAAAGTAGTTATGAAAGAATTAAATTTAGTAGAAAAATTAAAAAGATGCCCTAAATGGGTTGAAATTTACAGCACAATATCAGGATATGTTAGATTTAATCACATATCAGATGTAGGGTTGAGTAGATGTATTAATACGGATGAGGGGTTAAAGTACTTCGAAGACGGAACTTGCAATTACTACGACGGAGAACACGACACGGACAGAGTAAAAGAGCAAGTTCTTTTCCCCAACAGCAAAAAGGGGAGTTGGGATTTGTTTCACTATGCATTAGCAGGTGAATACGTAACAGTAGTAGCACTCAACCGCAAAGGCAAGGAAATTAAATACATTTGTCAAGTTGAGAATGACGGTGTATTTAATGTTGAAAGCGGTAAGACAAGCAAGTCTAACGGTGTTATTGGCAAGAATTTGGTAGAGGTTAGAGCGGCTATTAAAGAAGAGATTGCTAAGCTTAACCCTGAGCCTAAATTTAAAAAGGGGGATATAGTAGTGGCTTCTTACGGCGGATTTAGCCCTACAGTTTTAATTTCAGACATTGATTACACGACAGGGGAGTGTAATACCAAACTCGGCACGGACAGACATTACGTTGCTTCTATCGATAGAATTAGATTCGCCACGCAAGATGAAATAAACGAGTGGAAAGAAAAGCTTAGAAGTAAGTATAATGTGATGTTGAAGGATGGGGAGATAGTTCCTTGGAGAGCTGAAAGAATGAAGCCCTATTTCGTTGTATCAGACTTCGGAAAAATATGTGATACCATCGATAGTTATTCGTATATAGACAATAGGCGGTACAAGCTTCACGAACGTGATATATACAACTACTTCGCAACTGAGAAGTTAGCGAAAGAGTCACCAATTTATAAAGCATTTCACAATTAATAACCGCACCCTTCGGGGTGCTAAAACAACAGGCATGGATAATATAGAAATCAGATGCGACACAAAAGAGCAAGTAGGCTTGTGTTTGAATAAACTCTTCGAGAATGGCGCAAATTGGGCTATGGATGGTACAACTTGGAGCTGGAAGGATGGTTTTTACATTGTTCTTCACGTTGAATGCGATCTAATCAGGTATTCTCATAAGAAGTTAGAGCCTACAAAGATGGATGCGCTACAATACTTAAACCGATAACGTGTTTTTCTGAATCCTGCCGCAAGGTTTTTTGCTTTTCGGTGGGACTGTATCAAATTTAAATAAAATTCCCTGTTGGGGCTTAAAATTAATAGTATGAAGAAATCAAAAACAATTACGGTGGCTACACCGAGCAAGTTAGAGTATCAAGCCGTGTTGGCAGTTGCGAAAACTTGGGGATACAAATGGAATTCTGGCAAGAATATAGACGTAGAGAAGGATGTAATAGCGTGGCATAAACATTGTAGTAGGACTTTTGTAGAGCTTTCCAAAGGCAGGGTTTTTGCAGGTTGGGGAGAGCCTTTGGGCGCACTCAGTTACGGGCAATTCTATGACTTATTCGTTGCTAAATCCGATAGGACTATAAAAAGGTGTTTATGGGCTCTTGCGGCTGCGTTGGTCGCTTTGTTCGCAACAATTTTACTTTTGTAGGGATGAGGCGTAAGAAAACAATGAGCGCAAAGAGATTAACTCTAAACTCGTTTCCATACTCGTACAACAGAAAGAACTATATCAACAAAAGAAATACGGGTGTAACATTTGATATGATAATGAATCGAAATATAGCGAAGTGTGCTAAATCACTTACGAACGAAGATGTAAAAAGAGAGTTTGAAAAAATGTTAGTACATCAATCTATATTCTGACTATTGAAGGGAATGTTAAAGTTCCCTTTTTATTTGATTATTTATTTGGTAGCTCAAATAAAATGCGCATCTTTGTTGCGTTGATATAATTAATAACTTAATAATAATTACTATGAATGTGAAGAATGTTAGAAAATTTAGCGTTGACTACTTTTGGGCTTGCGGGGCAGCTTACGACTACGAATCAGATTGCGGCTATGGTTCTTTTTGGTTTGAAACTAATAAGGAACCTATGATAGATGTAATAAAATCTATGGAAGATTCCATAAAAAAGGCTCACCCGCTATACAACTCTGTTTATATAACTCGTGTAAATGAATTGTATAGTATGCATCATTTTCAAGAAGAATACGACTTCGAAGACTTAAACGTCAAAAAAGCAAAGGTAATCATTCCAGCAAAAACTTTAGGAGAATTCAAGGCTGTTTCTGTTATCGCAAAGAAACTAGGTTACGTTTTAGCAGAGGATATACCTGTGGCTTTGAATTGCTGCGAGTTTTCGTATAAAAGATTCAACAAGAATACGGGTGTAGTTTTGTGTGACGGAAAATTTATGACTACAGATATGAGGAATAACCCGTTTGGCTTAAAAGAAATCACAGCTAAGGATTATGTGCGAATGTTTGATTTTTTTATTGCGAACTGCGTAATAAGTTTAAACAGCATTTATTCATTAGCTGATGAATAGGTAAAAGTGTATATACATAAAAGGGACACCGTTAGTAGTGTCCCTTTTTATATTGTTACCCCCTTCCCTGTTCATCTCCTATCTCTTTCCTCAATCCTAGCCTTTATATACCCTAAATCCTGCTGAATACTAAGTAGGATTTTGTACATTTTATCTCCCTGGGAGCTAATTTTTCGATCGTTATCTGCGCATTGTTTATCCACCCTTCGCACGTCTGCCTTAATCGGGTTTAATTTACTCTCAACATCCTTGTTGCTTACTAGTTCGCTATACCCCGACATTGACGCTGTTAGGACGAATACCGACACACCGATTATCACATTGTTAACAATTCCTTGATTCTTTTCAAACCACGCCTTAATTTTCAAAATTTTCATATCGCCCTCCTTCGTACGTTAGCGCCTGTTGGCGGTTGTCTTCCTCTTTCCAAGAAATGTGAATCCAATATGCCCCGTTATGATGCTCAAAAATCAATTGGTCATACTCTAGTGACGTAGACAGTTGTTTAAATAGAGACTTTAGCATACTAGGAGAAAATCCAGGTACCATAAAATCGAAAGCCTCGCACCTCACGTGAGAGGATGTAGACGAACCGCCTATTTTTCTGTTTAACTCCTTGCATCTTTTACCTGATGTTACCACAACTGCGCACCCAACAATCTCCCTTACAAGTTCTATTGTCTTGCTAGCTGTGAATCTCAATTTGTTCAACTCCTTACGGGTTGGCTTGTTGTCGATTTTAAAAGCTGTAGCGGTGTTTGATCGCCACAACTCTAAATCTTTAAAGTGTTTTAAATCTACTTTCATATTACTTTTTTCTTAGTTTGTAAATAACGTATAACGCAATGAAGATGATAAAAATTGGGCTAATTGTAAACCCTGCATCTATATCAGTAATAGTATGCTGTTTTACTTCTGTTTTTATCTCATTATCCATTTTCCCTTGTCTTTTTTTTACCTCTTTTTTTTCTGTCCTTTCGTTTTGAACCTGCTTTTTTACTTTTAGAATCTCAACATCTTTCGCTATTCCTTCTTTGAATCTCAATTCTTTGATTTTAACAACTATAGAATCGTTAGAAGTAATATTTAAATTCGCCTTATTTAAAACATTTGTAAGCTCATTTTCTGTTGTAGTAGTAGATTCTACTACATTTGTCTTTTTCGTAACTTCTCGTGAAGCTGAGCAGGCGCAGAGGGCGAATATTAATAGAATATACTTCATTTGATTTTATTGTTTTGAAAAATTCCTTTAATCAACTCTTTAGCAGAGTTATTCTTTACGTAAATAAATAGCGCAGAGCAGATTGTTACAGGGAATAATTCCCACAAACCCGATCCATTTTCGTGAATGTGGTAAAGCCCGAACAGGAACAATACCACACCCATTATGTTGGTTACCTTGTTCATACGAAGTCTGACACTTTTACCATTGAAAAATCCAATCCGTATTGAGTTATTACTCCCAATGAGTTCGTAAATGTTTTACTTTTCGCTGTCGCAGAGCCTGACCCCGTTAAGCCTAACTTTATTCTGAACTTATCGTTTTTTTCCAGCTGGAATAACCCCGCTAAAGGTAGAGACGTGGAACTATCATTTAGCTCGTTCATTACTAGGTGTCCTTCATTTTCCCAAGTAACACCATCGTCTGTTGATTTTTCAACCCATGCACTAAGATCAACATTTCCAAGGCTTTCGATGTATAAAAAGAAATCTACGTTATATATGCCTTTTTCTTGCACTGTAAAAACTCCAGACGCTAAGTCTATAGCGTAGCTAGTATCTATCACAGGCATATCTACAAGCGTATCAGCACCTATGATTAAGTCAGCAACTCGCCTACAGTGCATTCTAGGCTGATAACTTACAACGTCGGTGGGGTCTAATACGGGGATTAAGTTGCCCGTAAATGGATTTGTTACGTACTTCATTATTTATAATTTTCTTGCACTAAATAGTCTGTCAACGGAATGTCAATAGCCCATCTTATGCTTGTTCTATTACCTATTTTTTCGACTCTCATAATATTCCATACCCCCTCTTCGGATTCTCCAATCTCAGAGTAACAGTTGTAAGTAACCGTCTCAGTTTCTTCTATAATTTCTCGAAGTGTTGCGGATGTAGGGATTTGCAAATTTAAATCCATATGCTAAAAAATTAGTGATAAACTACATTGCTTATCACTAATATAACACTATCATATAATTATATCGCTAAGTCCAAGTGTTTTGCCCCACTTTTACCCAAGAATCACCCGAATTAGTAGGGTTCGCCCTGCTATCTGTGCAGTAAATCATCTGTACACATTCGCCGCCTGCAATTGTTAAATCAGCTCCTAGAATATACCTTACAGTTAGTGAGTATTGCAGACTTCTGTTGAATATTGTTACTATCTGTCCGTCATACCCTTGCCCTAGCGATATTTCAGCCCCCGAAGTGCTTTGAAGGGATAAAAATCTAACTCCATTCATGGAAATCTCTGCCCCTGAAACAAATAATCGAACAACTCCTTCTTGCTCCTTGCTTTCGATGTAATCCTTAATGATTCCTTCTACATCACTCTTATTAGTAGAATTACTTGTACCTTCTGAGTTTCCGCTTGCTTTGCTGAATTCTACGTTTTTTTCTTCATTTTCAAGCGTTAGATCAAAATGTTCTAATTCCTTCGTTCCAAATTCGGGGTCTATCCAAGTCTCAGGCTTGATTTGAGCAAACTCTACCTTGGTCAACTCGCTAGCACCCGATTTAAATCCATCAATCAAATTTATTTTAAAGAGCCCACTCCCGAATTTTGCTGTGTTCAAATAAATTGTATCTCTAAGGCTTAATTCTGCTATATCACTAGCTGTTAATTTAAGTTTTGCAGTTAACAAAATCAAGCTGTCATCTTCATATCCATACCCTTTGTAAAACTTATCGTAAAGGGTTGTTTTACACTCAACAATAGGTGATGTTTTTTCGTACGATTTCTCGACCGCCCAAGCCATCACGACGTTATTTGGATTCTCGATTTCGTCGAAGTAGTAAATAAATCTACTTGTGTATATTGGTAGTCCCAATGCACCGCCCGTTGGTGATGTATATTCGTAGTCGGCAAAGCAAATTCTAGGCTTCGATTTGAAACTAAATTTACCATCTTTGTTCGTAGCATCTAAATACCCTCCGATCGAATGAGGTGTAGCGGATGTAAGCTTTATATTGTTCGTAGCTTTTCCCCTCGCCGCTGCTGGGGTGTAATCGTATATCCTAGACCCCGTTTGATCAAAAAAATCTTTAGTAAAAAAAGTATCAGCTGATGAGAAGGAGAATGTATCTACTGAGCTCTTTTGAGAACTAATTGTTTTTATCGTTACACTATCTGCATCTATCTTACTTGACCAATCTCTTGTAACAGTAGATGACTTAAGCCATTCTTCCCAAGTTTCAATATGAATAACCCCATTTTCCTCTGTAACCATTGCGTTAAACATCGTTATTATGTCATCAAAGAAGGCTTTTTTCTTGTAATTCAGAGGCAATACATCATTCTTATATACCGCCTTGTTCCCTGAATAATACCCATCTATTTTCGTTATTCTGATATTGCCCTGGACTTCAAGGATAGAGCCGCCTGCTAAGTTTCTATTCACGTCCCCGATAAATATCTCATTATCGAATTGAGTACATTCAAAATAACCCGTCCAAGTTGCAGGGTATGTTTCTGTGTAGCTCGTAAGCTCGACGGGGTCGCCATCAAGTTCAACGTCTATAATAGACCCGTTATACTCCCCTTTTTTTATTACCGCTACTTTTGGCTTCACGCTTGGAATCTCCGTGCCTGCATTTCTTCCTAGAATCACATCAAGCGTTATCTTGTATTTCCCTGCGGCTGGCAATGGGATAGAGTTTCCGACGTGCGTGTTTATAGTCTCTGTTATATCATCTTTTATTGCGTAGTAATCCCTCCAAGGCTTTATATTAAGAGGGTAGTCGGTTGCAATAGCCAAGGGGTATAAGGTATCTATCCTATAATCCGCAAAATCCCACTCTGTGCATAAGTTCCTGTAATCTCCGTTAAACGGCACATACATACGTGTTAGGTACCTCCTTACAAGAGGGGAAAAAGTAATAGTTCTATCCGCTTCTATCATCAAGTTTTCAAGGAGCTCCATACAACACAATGCAGGCATAAGTATCTCATTCTTATTGTAAGTTATCCCTTCTATGTTGTTGAATCTCATTAACGAACATCCGAAAAAAATCCCCTCTCCCGTGAATGGGTGAGGCTGACGATTATAGAATTCATCTAGCATTAGTTGACGTGTGGGGTAAATCGGGGAGGATGGTATATTTAAGTCCTTAGAAGTGTCTTTATTCCCTTTTATCAATTCATCCCCAAACAACACTTGTAGGTTTACATTATCCTTAAACAGCACAACTTCGTAATACTCCTTAGAGATACTTGTGAGCTTCAAAATACCTTCTAAAACCGTCTGTCCGTTAACAGCAAGTTTAGCATCGTATCGCCCGTTCCTGTCAAATCCTCCGACCTTGTTGATGTTAAACAACTCTTCAAACATCGCAACGTTTCTCTTAGTTTGCAAAACTTTGATCGGTTTTGAAAAGCTGGTTTTGCGCTTACTAAACTCCTTAACGTCTTTGATTTGAATTTTTAAAGACACCGAATCTATACCCGTCGTATCGACATCATAGTTATTGATGTATAGTTTTATTTGTTCCCTCATTTTTGTATGTTAAAGTTTTCTGCATAATAGTAAGATAGTGCATATTGAATAAGTCCCGATTCTTTTTTTCTGAGCACCTTAACTTTTTTGTTGTCTAAAATAATAGATTGAAAACTGTTATTTTTCCAAACCTCAACAAGCGAGCTAACCCACAAATCCCGTAAACCTTTGCTTTCCTCTTCTGTAACGTAATTAGAATATGCCATAAACATATGTTCAGCTTCACGAGCGTATACAGATTGCTTACCCTCTGAATCTGTGAATGTACTTGTTTTTATGTCTAGAGCCTCGTTCTCAGCTAGTGAGAAGTTGAAGTAATCAGTTGCCCCATTTCTGTTAATGTAACGCACCCTAGTGCCGTCAAATCGAGGGTGTTTGCTGTCTAAATAAACCGTGTGTTTAATCTCCCCATTCACGAGAATTTCGTACCGAACTGTTTCAGCTATAAGAACCATATCGGAGAAGTTCAGAGAAAGAATAAACGTTGAGGATGAAGGAATTATTCCGAAGTATGCCGTCAAATCTCTATCCTCGTTCATATCCCCATCCCAATTGTATTGCCTAATCCGGACCTCAGACACTTGAAAATTTGGGTTATTGAGATACTGCACCGTTAATTTGTCGCCTATCGTAGATACGTGTATGTCCCCTGATTTGCTCAGAGGATGCCCGTATAAGAATAGCGATGTTTGATTTGGTTCATAAGGCAATGTTGTAGCGTTGAGAACTCTTCTTTCAAACCGAAAAGATGGCAAATCTATTGCCGTGCTACCATCGAATCCCTGCACGCTAAAATCATACTCTAGCAGTGTTTCGGTGTCGCTTTCGCTTTCAATGTCTGCAAACTCAGTCTTGATGTAGTTTTGAAGAATATACCGAACGTCTATCTCCCCTGTTTGATCACTTCCGGGATAAACAACAAACTCTCTAATTATCGTGCTATTAATCGTGATTATCACCTTGAATGTAAGCACCCCAACAACCGCCGATAATTCCTTGAATATGTACTTCTGCTCATTGCTGTATAGGGATGTGATTTCGCCAGGCGCTGATTTAATTAGTATTGCCATATTTTTGAGTTATTTTATTTTGTTCTATTTGTATTTCTTCCGCTGTAGCTTCTGCGACATCCTTGCAGTACGCAAACGCCACGTCTCTTATATTCTCAAAGTAATATTTACCTTTTGTCCCCCTCTCCCCAATTTTCCGCATCACGGGGTATAATGCAGAGATAGGTAAACCCTTCCTTTTCAACCATTTTTTTATAGGAGTTGGGGGTGGCATCTTGCCTTTCCCTCTGCCCCAATTTGCGAAATACAAAGCATCGCTACTACGTACTTGAATGTGCTCCTTCATTTCCTTGATACTCGTATTTTTAACAAGCGATGCAGTGCTGCCTTTCGTACTCCGAATCTTATTATCTAGTGCAATAAGAAGGTTTTCGTTTGCTTTCTTTAAGTCCATGGCTGCATTGGTATTACTCTCTCATCTCTGTTAGACTGAATATCAAGTGTTACGGACAACGAATAACCAGCAAGCCTATCGTCGTAGTCGATTAAAATCGGGGTCGCGGTTGCGTCTGTATCTATCGTGAATTTAAACTTCTCTTCGTTTTCATCGAAAAAATCCCTGAAATCCTGCACGAGGTTAAGACAATCATTCAGTACGAATAATAGATTACTATCATCAGGCATAACCTTATCCAAGAATAAGAATGTCAAACCCAAACTTGCAGCGTTGCGGTCTAGTACTATGTCATCCGTTAGCTGCATCCACATGAGAGGGTACTTTCTATTCCCCGCTTTTGGGTCTTCCGAATCAGTCATAACAACATACGTCTGTATCTGCTCGTGTAGTTCTGCGAACCTAGCGAATGTTTCGTTTAATTCTAGTAAATCTATTCTCATATTAGTTGAATATAAAGAATGATACTACACTATTTACAAAAGTCCCTGATATTGCACCCCAAAGATTAAAAAACATATCCTTTGTGCTATCTTCGCCCCAAGCTCCAAAATGCACACTTTCACGTGCTAATCCTGCTAACATTGCTGTATTGAAGCCAAACAGGAATGCAAGAATAAAACAAGCATTGAAGTGTAACGATTCATCGCTCAGATTGCTTGTTAACCATTTGTAAAGTCTCTCTATTTTTTTCATTATGTCATTTTTTTAATCCCCGAAAGGTTTATTTTGAAGTGTTTACTATCAATTTGAAAGGCAAAGTGTGTATCTCCCACGTGAGAGTATAACACTTTTGCTTACTATTTGTAAAAGAAAAGCCCGAGAATTAACCCGAGCTTCTCAATATTATAACACTTCGTCGACTTGATTCGCTTTTTCAATATCCTTACTAAACTCTAAAATCAACCCCTCAGCTATCCTAACGTCTATTCTTGCCTGCGCCCGAGCCTCTAATAGCGATTTCTGCTCAGAAGTCAACCTCTTGCCTAGCGCTTTTGCGGCGAGTATTTTATTCTCTGTGTGATCGGTATCGCTGAGATATGCAATTGCACCTGCTCGATACTCTACTAAGTTTTTTATTTGTTTTTTCATATGTTTAATTTAATAATTCCCAATCTGTCGCCGAAACGGTGTCGGTAGACTTGTATAATTTATCGCTCGTTGTGTCTAAGTAAGATTGTTGAGGAATTGCAGGGACAGAAGTCGGCGCACCCTCTCCCGAAAGAAACTCTTGATAAGGAGCTTCCTTAGTTGGTTCTGCCGTACGTGTTGTTCCTGAAATCAAACTCTTATCTTCGGGGGTTGCCCCCGTGTCTACGAGCTTGTGGGGCTGGATGTTGCGTCCTAGGTATTCGTGGAGGCAGCCAATTCTTTTAACTCTAAAATCCTTGATGTTGTATGTTGCCCCATTTACACCGCCTGCATTCGCTGCATATACACCTATCGGTACATCCCTAGAAGCTTTAAAAATAACCCTATACGGTTCGTATGAAGAGCTAAGTTGGCTACGTTCTTCATATAATTTAATACCTGTGCCTGATTGGAATCCTGGATATTGAGAAGTGTTAGTTGATTTTATCAAAAAACTAACTTCATAAAGTTCTCCGACAATCATTGCTTCTAAATATGTACCAAATGGGACATTATCACCATCTGTTGTGCCTGTAAGTTTTAAGCTATTATCTATAGTGTCTAACTCTTTAGTACATCGAATAAGATAATTTATTTTATCTACTTTTTCCTGCGTATTTAGTTCGTTAAAATAATTATAATCAATAGAATTGCTTGATTTATAAATAGCTGGCAACTCATACCTATCTACACGTCCTGTGTTGTACCATGTGCGGACATCTTCGTTAGAGGGTTTGGAGTTAAACTCCTGTATTAAACTATATTTACCGAATCTTGGTGAAGCTGAGGTGTGTGTTAATGGATATTGCGAAAAATCTATAGAATCAACCAAATGCTCACCATTAATCCATACATCTAATATATTATTATGATATGAGTAAATAATATCATAATATGAATCATTTAATTCTTTAAAATCAACTCTGCTGCCGTTAATAGTGTAATACGCTAAAACCCTACCATTAACGTAGTAAATCCTAAATTCATTATCAGAGCTAGATGCATCATGTCTTGTTTGAAAGAATGCAGTATAATTACCAATACCTCTATTGAATTTCACCCAAAATCTAATTGTATTGTCTATAATTTTCGGGTGTATTACAGATGTCAAACCTATATTAACCCCCGTAAATCCCTCTCTCCTCGTAATCTCCCAATCATTAAGACTCGTATTATCCTTTGCATAATACTGCCTACCCTTACTGTCCAGGCATCTTTGAATCTTGCTTGCGGGGTTAGCAATAGGATAAGGGTGCGCACTCTCAACAAGTAGATTATTAATCGTCGTATCAGTATATGCAAATGCTTCGTTTTTAGCCGTATTTATCTCCCCGACTAGTGCAGTGTTAAGCTCCCCCGTTTTCGTGTCTGTATAAGCCTCTGATGCTACCATAGCGGCTTCTATCGATTCGTCTTTGCTCTCCTCTATTTTATTCAAGTACGTCACGGGTATTGTATCTTTGTCCGCTTTTGTTTCAAATTCCGCCGCTTGAGCTTCTGAAATTGGCTTTTCCCTGTCGTACGTATTATCAACTCTTGATAGTCCAATTGTTGTCGGAGTAATCATGTGTGGGTTACTTCTGTCTGCTATGTGAGCCTGAATGTTAGGGTTTTTTGGCTCATACTGTCCATGTGTGTGATAGCCTTCTGCTACTGTCCCCGCTGTCACCCCAAAATCCTTATTAAACGCTGTATTCTTATCGAATGCATCCTCTTTCACGTTTAACGCATTAATAGCAGCTGTCGAAAGTGGTTTGTCCGCATCTGCTGTATTCTCTACGTTGTTTATCTGTAGAGTGTTTTTGAATGTAGTTATCTCCGCAGGTGTCAACTCCCCTAAATCCTTATTCAGCTTTTTGTCAAGCAAAGCGTCTATCTCTGTCTTGTTGTAAGTATCACTTGCCGAACTCTCCCCCAGCGTACTACTTGCAAACATTGAAGGCTCTTGTATTGTGCTGATGTCAAACAATGCATCACTTGCAAGCCTCTGTTCTGCTGTTACTTCTCCCTCAATCACATCGTCGTATTCGGGAAACTTATCTAAGCTAGCTCTTAGGTACTCAACCAAATCAGCCTCGTAAGAAGAATACAGAGATTTGATATTGCCTTGTATCACTCTTAACTCTACTACTGTAAGACTGTTTTCTTCCTTGCTTATACCCGATTCTGTAATTCGCTGAAACTTGTTATCAATAATGTACTTAATAGCGTAGTATGTTAATACTTGCTGTAGTCTGTTATCAACTAAATCTTTGTAATCCCCGTCCAGCGTTCCTGCGAGTGCATCTGACGTTATCTTTTCGTACAAGGCGGTACCTAATACGGGTTTAAGATTAACCTCTTGCGCAAGCTGTATCGCAGTGTCGAGAGTATCGTCTGTTATGTTAGAATCAACGTAAGCGTTAGCTTTGATCGATTCTTTACTTACTAAGTTTATTCTTTTCATAATTCGTTATTAATAGGTTCGTCTACTTCTGTGTTGTCTTCGTCTACTTCTGTATTCGCAGTATCTAGCGCATCTAGCTTATCTATAGAGAGTGAAGGATAATCATTGATTTTCATCAACCTGTTGAACACTTTCAAAATCTCCAATTGCTTGGGCTTGATTACTGTTGTGAAAAAGATGGTGTAGGCTGTTATTAATTCATCCTTGCTCCCCAAACCTGAGGTCGTTGGTATACCCATTAGGTTAGGATTGGTAACCCTATGTCCTGATAGTATTTTTTGCCGAGTCTGCTCTGCTATGGTCTTGAATTTCTTCTCGCTGCCTGTCTCCTTGACTTTGTCAATGATAGGAGCTTTTTCCTTTGTTTTTGCAAACAAGATTAAAGGTGCACCCGTTTTTGCAGCCCCCGTGTGATTCTTCATAAGTACACCAGCTGTTTTCTTTTTTTGCTCAGCGTTGTATTCTCCCAAAAACGTTACTGTAGTAATGTCATTCATACCGTTCGCTAACCCTTTTTCAGAGTAGGCGTTAACGCTTATGTCAGCACGAATAGATGACAGACAAGCGATGTAGTCGGGATATGGATAATAGAAGGAATCAGAGCTATAAGGCTTGAAGTATAACAACTGAGTGTGTTCTAAATCATCTACACCATCTAGTTGCGCTAAGTCCCCCGTTTGTACCGCCTTTTTAAATTGTTCTGCACGTTGCGTTACTTGGTTGTAGTTGTACGCTTCAAAAATAGTTTCAGGTTGCCTTGTTTTCGTCCAATCGTACCGAAATACAAATTGATCAATCTCACCCCTCGCATTGACAGGCATACATCGCACTTTGTCAAATGGTATATGATTTATCTCTACCCAACTTCTATAGTCCCTAGACCACGTTACCAGCAAGGCAAACCCCCCGTATTTTACGCTATCGTAAGCAATTTTGGGAAGCATATCATTTATTCCCCCAAGGCTATTAATGTTCTCTAGCTTATCGCTTGCGGTTACATTTTCTTCGTCCATCAGGAATCCTTGTCCTGCGACTTGATCAATTTTAAATCTCAAAATTGAGCTATGCAATTCGTTAAGTCTTGCTAATTCATCTAGCTGCATAAAAAAACTATCCGTGTTCCCTGCCTTGATGTGCGCAACTCCTGCACGCTTTTCAAAAACAGGAATCTCGAACGATTTTGCAGTTTCTTCAAACGACATTAACACCTGCATTGATTCTCTGTTATCCTTCATAATCTACTGTTATTTTATCTACGTTGTGCTCCTCTACATCCTCTTTTGTAGTAGTTACACTGTAAGTTGTTTTGTACACTAATTTATCCCCCTGAAACACCTCAAAATCGCCCTCTAGCGGCTGCAAATCAAGTGTTGATTCGTCTATTAAGAACTGCTTAAATCGCAATGGAAAAGCTGATATATCAACTACTAGAAGCGTCTTTTCGTCGCCACCATTCGAAAACTTAAGCGTGTAGGCATCTTCCTGATTTTTTATCGAGATTGCAACCCGTGTTAATGCGCCTTTTAAAATTGGTATCATCTAATATATAGTTAAGACTAAGTTAACGCAACCTAATCAATTTTATAACACCCAATAATCACAAACAAAGTGTTAAACTTTGTATAATCTTTTGATAGTTCAAATAAATGTCGTATCTTTGTACTGTTGAAAATAATTAATAACACTTTAAAATAAAATATCATGACAACAATTAAAGAATTAAGAGACGCAGCTAGCAGATTATCGGGTGAAAAAATTTACGTATCTGTAGTTCAGAATTTCGGAGTGGTTAATATCACAATCAATGTAGCAGGTGTGAAAAATCCTATTATCAAATCTTGCGACTCTAAGAACGAGGCGATGAGTGTACTAACAGGAATTAGTTTATATCAATGCGCATTAAAATCTAAATAATTATGAAAAAAGAAAATTGTATCGCATTAGCGTACTGTGTAGTAACAGTATTTATTACCGGAGTATTATCGCTATTGTTAGCGTTGTTGTAATTAATCATCTCCCCTTTTACGGGGAGATTTAAATTTATAATATGGTAAGTAGACATCAGATAACAGGAGCGGCTTATGATAAAATTGTAGCGAATGGAGAAGGCTCTTTCTCACGCAACGTTACAGAATTACTCGTTCGTAAATGTATAATTAGAAAGGTTGTGCCTAATCTGATATGGAAGAAAGGCGAAACATTAGATTTGGTTGTAGGCTGCTTGTTTAAGCCGATAAAATCAGTTAGAGTTATAATAACAAAATCTTGGTACTCCGAAAAGGAACGTAAAAAGCATTACGAATTTAAAGTTGTTAAGCGAGTAGATAAAGAGCAATTAGAGATTAATTTTTAACCCAAAAAAGCCCCTGTTTGATCGCAGGGGCTTTTTTAATAAACTATACTTATGCTGTTACTACAGGCAAGTCAGCTTCCGCTATCACGGGGGCTGTTTTTGTTTCGTCTCCCGTGATCGTTACGGTATATCCATTCATGTCCGTGTGCGCTGTTCCTGTGCCCGCTTCTATTGCAGTCAAGTTACAACCCTCTTCGGCTCCTAGGACAATGCCTACCCCGTTAAAGTCTACAGCGATAACAAGCAAATCATGTTTACTAAGTTCTTCTAATTCTGCTTGTTTTTCCGCAGATAATTTTGCGAAAACTAACGTTCCAGCTTGTGCGTCTGCCGCTGAACCCGTTTCTACAGCCATTCCAAACGTATTCGTTACGTTACTAGAATGCTTGTTTGTTACGTACTTATAGAACGCTCCGCCCGTGATAGTCGCTACTTTCGCTGTAGTCGATACCATTCCTTCTGTGAATACAGACGCTAAGACGTATTTAATACCCCCTGCTCCGTCGTATGTTTCTCTTGTTATTCCTATTTGTGCCATTTTTTTTGTTTTAAGTTAAAAAATAGATAGGGGATTTCTCCCCTAAAAAAATTACGATGCTTTTGTGTAAAGAACTTCCTCTTCTCTCACGATTGCAGTACCTAGCTTCCAATCAGCATCTAGCAACCAAGAATTACTATCGGTTGAGAATCTAAAGTTAATACCATCTTGACCGTCTTCTGACTTCAAGTCAGTACCTACAATGATGTTCTCAGGGCGAGTAACAAACATTTCATTTTGCCCTGCTAGCCCGTAAAATCCAATTACTCGAATCATTGTTCCAGGTATGTACGCTGACATAACAGGCTTGCCCGTATTCAAGTTCTGCGTGGTGATAACACCATTCAATCCAAATTTAGTTCTGTACCAAACATCGAAATTTTCAGGACTCATTGCAAGTATCATTTCAGTTTTGTTGAATTTCGGCAATTCAGATTTAACCTTTGACAAAATTCCGTTTACTTTAGAAAGAGCGTTCGCCTCAGTCAGCGCTACAGGCACTACACCCGTAATCTTGATCGTAGAACTTGCGTTCATTTTCTTCAATAACCCGTCGCACTCGTTAGCGTTTGAGCTATCCCCTACGAAAACCTGCGATTCGATGCGATCGCTAATCGCTACACCTTTCAGCCCAACGATTATGTCGGAAAAAGGCATATCCTCAGGTGAAGAACCTCTCTTGAGTGCAAGTCCTGCTACCTTCTTGTCGAGCACGTACTTTGCGTATTTCTCACTGATTCCCATTGGGACTACAGACACGTCTACGTCGAGTACTTTAACGCCTCCATCGAATCTATCTGCCTTCGTGTTGTCCGCTCCTCGAAAAACCGTTGAGCCCTCAGTGATGTCAATAGCCTTTTCGCTATTCTTAATTCCCTCCTGCATCGTGAACTCTTGGAATACCTGAGTTTCTACAACTACATCTTTAAGGGGTCGTCTAGTTGTTCCAGCTACATAGTCAGCTGCTTGTGTGATGTCAAATGCCATACTTTTTGTTTTTTAATTATTCGTCTAATCTTTTTCGTAAAATCTGAGCTTTGGTTAAATTAACCGCTGCACCTTCAACAGGGGCGATAATTGGATTTGTTCGTTTGCCCTCCTTTGAGAGTTTCGCCACAATCTCGTTCGCTGCTTCTGTTTTTGCTTTCTCCGCTGAAAGCTCAGCTTTCATAGATTCAAGTTCCTTGTCCTTAGCGGCGATAGCCTCAGATGTTTTCTTTTCTTCTGCTAATTTTAGCGCCTGCCATGTGCTTACAGTACCCCAAGTTACATTCCCGTCATCGATGGTCAAGTAAATATCAGCCTCCCCGTCATCCATTTTCGCCAAGATATCTTTCAATTGATCAAGGTTTAAATCCTTTACATCTGTAGCCAGGTTTGTTGTTGCCTGCGCTGCTAAATTCGCCGCAGCCTCCTCAGCTTCCTTTTTTGCCTTATCCTCCTTAGCCTGTTTGCTCATGAAGATTTCTGAAATCTTCCCAGCTATCGAAATGGCAAGTTTTTCTAGCTTACTTTCTTCGTCCATTGTTTTGCTCTTTAATTGTTAATAATTTTCATAATAATAACACCTACTCGCTAATTTCTTCTATTAATGTTTCCAGCAAGGTCTTATTTTTCCCCGCCTCTACCGCAACAGATTCAAATAAACCCTCGATTGAGAATCCCGTGTACCCTTCTCCGCTCTTAATAGATTCCCAAAGCTCATTGTCAAGAATCTTGTAACTTGCACACCAAGTTCCTTCTACTACAGATAGACCAAGAGCTACAGCCTTATCGCATTCCGCATCCTCAACAATCCAGCTCTCGACCAATTTTGCTGAATCTGTAGGTAATAAATGCTCCAAGGACGCACCACCCCGTTCATCCTCCGAAAGAAACAATTCAGCACACTGTCTAATAGTGTCGGCAGAGAAGAATATCTCACATTCTCCTTTGTCAAACCCGCTGTTTCTGTAAATTTTTTGGTCAGGGAGTAAAACGACCCCCGTTACAACTCTCTTTTCTTCATCTGCCGAAAACTTTACCATCGTGGCGCTTTCTTTGAGCGCCACAAACGAGGATTCGTTGGCAGGCGAGGCGACAAGGGAGATATTGAACACCCCTTGCTCCTCGTTCTTTAATTTCATTTCAAATAATTTCATAGACTATGATTCAAATTCTGATTCTCTTAACTCCGCAGTTCTTGCAGCGTCCTTGATGTCATCTTGTACTATATAAACACGTTGAGAGTTTATTGCTCTAGCTATAGATTGAGATAATTTTTCATAATCTATCTGAGAACCCCCACCTTTCGCAATTTCAAAAAGTTCCTTTTGCTGAGATTGCGTGAGTATCATCTCTTTACTATTCGCCAAAATATTGATATTATCCCCTGTATAAGAGTTCCCGTCTACAATTCCACCCGTTTCAAATTTTTGTACACCTTTTTTAGTTTTGCTTTTCTTGTCTTTTCCTGCCGAATTAATCGTAGCCAGCTGAGTACCAAGAGTTACACCAATCATTGCAGTTTGGGCAACCGCCTGGATAGTTCCGAACAACCCCATTTTTGCGTAACCTGCCCAAGTACCCATAACAGCACTAGCGGCATCTAATACAGCACCTGTATAAGCTAGCGCCCTTCCATCCTCCGCAAAGGCAGATGCTTGTGTAGCCAGCGCCCCGAATGCGCTGAATGTACGACTTGCGTTTTGCATCTTGACATCTGTAACAGCGTTATCTATAGCTTTTTTACGCTCTGCTGAATTTTCTTCTAACAGAAGGACAGCGTTGTTTAATTGCTTCTCAGTGATGTACTTTTTATCGTAATCATCCTTTAATCTCTTTTTTTGTTCTTCAAGCCTTAAATCCTCCTTAGCTTTTTCCGCCTCCGCTTTTTCATTACTTACTCCATCTTCGAGTTCTTTTTGCTCAATAGAAGCTTCATTTATAATGTCGTAATATCTTTGTATAGCTGATGCTTTTCGCTCCGCCTCCTGTTTATCATTTGCTTTGTCTATCGCCTCCTGTTTATCAGCCCACTTCTTTTTTATAGCCGCAATTCTTTCTTCTGACTTTTCCTGCAAGGCTACTTTTAATTCTAGCTTTGTCTCTTCATCTGTTTTTAATTGCTCAATTTCTTCAAGCGCTGCCTTTTTTCTGTCCTCTTCTGCTTCTAATTCTACCTCTAAGTTTGTTTTCTTCTGATATGATTTATTCCAATTTGCAAACTTTTTTCGTAGCGCCTTTATAGCTCTTATTATAGACTTCTCAGATTCCTCTTCATCTCCGCCTCCGTTTCCTTTCTTTTTTTTGATTGGGACAGCAACTGCGGGTCTAGTTTCAACAAGTGAAGATACTTTTATTTTGCTAGCAAGGATGTCGTTTGCTTTGTTAATCTCTTTTATCTCGTCGCTAGCCGATTTTATGTTATCTTTATACTCAATTATTTTTTTATTTAAAGAATCGGCTATCTTTGTAAAAGAAGCACTTGCGTACCCTGAGCCTATGACGTTCTCCTTCATAGCCTTGGCTCTATTTTTTCTGTTTTTCGCCAAACTGTCCTCTGTTGAATCAATGCTGGAGTTAAGATTATCTATATTTGATTCTAGCTCAACTATTTGCTTTTGATTTTCCGTTATTGCGTCTTTATATGCCTCCGTCTTGGCGACCTCTAAAATTCTTAGCCTAAGCTGCTTATAAGCCTCCGCAGCCTTCCCAACCGCAATTTCTTCTGCTGTTATATTTTTAAATACGTCTGGATGTTGCTTTATTAACTCATTAGCCGCCAGCAATCTATCTTTCATTGATAGATTTACGTTTGTCGATGCAGTGTATAATAAGTCTAATTTCGATGTTTGGCTTTTCGCATTTTTCAAACCCTTTTGAGTTGCGTCGTTTATTTTGTTTTGCACTTTTTCTGCTTTTTCAGCGCTAGAGCTAAACAAGTAATAAGCACTTGCCGCAGCCGTTAATAAAGTAACTAACCACCCGACCCAATTATTTTTTAATGCCGTATTAAAAGAACGAACCGCATTTGTTGCAATATTTGTCGCTACTGTAGTTATTCCTTGCATTCTTGTTAATCGAATCAACCCACTTATGTGAAGTTTTGTTGCAACCGTGGAAAGAATCATAGTTGTTTTATACGCAACCCATGCTGCAGTTGCTACGATTACAACTTTAGTTATAGCTTTTATTGATTCCGTATTTTTCCCCAACCATGTAACGAAAATTCTAGTATAATCAACGATTGATCGCATTATATTTCCCCCGTCTGACATTTTCAAGATAAAACCTTGCCAGGCTGAGCCTAATAATTTTAAAGCCCCTGCCACGTTATCCCTTTGAATGTCAGCCATCGCCTGAGCCGCACCGCTTGCGTTTTCGTAAGATGTAGTTAAATCGTTTACCTTATCCTTATTATCTACAAGCACAATTAATGATGCCTTTGCCCGCTCCCCGACCAAGCTGCTGGCTTTTGCAAGTGTTAAATTCGACTTTCCTAAATCACCTAAAAATTGCTCTAGTGGCTTACCACTTTTTTCAACTTCTGAGAATATTCTTTTCAAAGACGTACCTGCCATACTCCCGTGTATTCCTGCGTCAGCCATTGCTGACATAGCCGCTGTAGTCTGTTCTAGTGAAATATTAGCAGCTTTGGCAATAGGTGCAACGTATTTCATTGTTTCGCCAAATCGCTCTAGATTAAGCGCTGAACTAGTGAATGATTTAGCCATTACATCGACAACATCCTTCGTCTTGCTTGCGTCCATCCCGAACGCTCGTACTGTCGCTCCTGCTATCTCTGCGGCTGTAGCTACATCCTCTTTAGTCGCTTCTGACAGTAGAATAGTCGCTTCTGTGGCATCTAATATTTCCTGCGTTGTGAACCCTAATTTTGCGTATTCAGTTTGCAGCGCACCGACTTCTGTAGCCGTTGCGGTTGTCGCCTCTCCAAGACGCATAGCGTCATCTTTCAGCAATTTAAATTGTTCATCCGTAGCTCCTGATATTGCGTGAAGTGATGACATTTGAGCCTCGAATTCTATCATCGTAGTAGTTGAAGACGAAAATACACGTCTTGCCGCTGACAAGCCTAAATATGTAGACGCTAGCATTTTAAGCTGAGATACCCCGTTTTTTGTAGCGTTGTTATTTTTTTGTTGCGAAACCGTTAGGCTGTCTAGTCGCTTTTGGGTATATTTTATTTGATTTGAAATTTTCTTGTAAGCTTCTGAACTTTTTCCTTGATTTTTAGCGATAGCAGACTGTCTATTGTATAGATAATTAAGCGTTTTGTTTAATTTTTTTGTAGCTATCTCATAATCTCCCACACTTAACGTATGCTTCCCTGTAGCCTTCTGCAATCTATTCATCTCTGAATATATATCAGCTGTTTTCTTTTCAAGGGCTCTACCCTCTGTTGTGTTTTTTCGCATCTCTGAACTCATACCGTTCAGCTTAATTTTATTTAGAGTGTATTCAGCTGATAAGCGATTGTAAGACCCAACTAGGCTTTCGTTCATCTTAACAGTTGCTTTAGCGAAGAGATTAGCAACCCGTCTTACCTCCTTTTCTTTAGCTAGCTCATAGGCTGTTTTTTCAATTTCTTTATTTTGCTCCTTTTTCGCCTTGATATTCTCTTTTGTGATTTCGCTGTCTTTTTTTACAGCAGTATCAAGCTCCTTCATTTTTGAAACAAAAGAACCTATATTACTATTTTTAATTAATTTATTTAAGTCTTTAAAAAACTTAAGTGCCATATCACGACCTTTTATCGTGATATCAATTAATACTTTTGCGCTGTTTTTTTGCTTGTTTGCCATCTATTTACTGTTTTTGTTGTTCTTCTCTCCTCTTCTGAATCATATAAGATACATATACCATAAATTCATCAATAGGTTTTTTGCTCCATAAATCTATATCCGCCTTAGAGCTGCATACGCTGTTTATCACGTCGTACCAACCCCAGCGTGATGCCATTGATTTACGCTTATTAAACACTAATTTTTGATCATTTTCAGTAGCCCCGTTACCACCCTGCTCCCCATTTTCGAAAATAATAGGGTATTTCTCTGATAGCTCCATCCTCCAAGATACGACATACTGATAAATAGATAACAAGTAATCGCAGCCCATGTTTTTAAATTCGTCCTCTTTACTTTCCTCTTTACTTAACTTGTAATTTTTGATGAGCAAAATAGATTTAAATCCAAGCCCAATTTTTGCAGATTTCAACCTATACATCAATCTTTTTGGTGTTTTCCTATATAATAATACCATCAACATCGGGGCGACATCTAACGGATTGTTAGAGCTTCTAAAACAGTAATCCATATATATAAAATCCTCTACTGTTAAGTCTTTAAACATCCTTAAGCCGTAATATTTTTTGCCTTTTTTTATAATTCTAAAAACGGGAAGCAAGACACGATTAAACGCTTTTTTTATCCCACAAAACAGCACATTAATATCTTTTTCTGATAGTGTGTTTAAATCCTCAGAGGTGCATCCTGATGCGAGTTGAAGAACTTGTTTTTCTTTTACCGAATCAGGGATTTCAGAGCTTAATAAGCTGTGTATTTTTTTTCCTAAATCTACAGGTAAATCTATCAATGTAGTAGGTATTTTGTAGATATTATTCCCTATTTTAATTTCGTATTCATTCATTTTTATTATTTTTTTTATACTGCATAATCATAACCATCGTAATCATCGCAAGGAATTTCTACCATAGAAGTATCGTCATCTCCTTGCAAGTCAATTCTTGCTTTATTCGCCATCATTAACGAGTCGGGATAATCATCATGCCCGCCCACAGGGTGGGTATATCTTATCTTATTTGTCGCCGTTCTCACACCTAGATATTGGCACATTTGATCGTCTAATTCGGGACATAAATCGGGGTGAGGTAGTGTTACATCCCTCTTTCCTATAGCTTTTAATAACTCTGTTACTAATTCTTGTTTACTGTCGTTTGTCGTTATCCACCTATCTACATTTATTCCCAACTCTTCGAGAGTGTCGCACAGTCCTGCGCCTAATCCGTTAATCTCAATATACCCTCTTATGTTACCGAATTGCTTAATTATAGGAGATAATTCCCGAGCTTGCGCAGGTGTGGAAAGCTCTTTAGTTTCGTATATTAATACGGTAACACCATCTTTGTTTAGAACTGTTAAAACTGTTTTATCCGAACCAGCTCCCGAACAATCAAGTCCATAAAAAAACTTTTCGTTAGGGTCGTAATATTTGGGGAATTCTTTAAGCGTCTGAACAGCTGATATGTCGCCAAAAACGGAGCTTATTCCTTCCGCAAATTTTGCCAGGTATTCTTGTGCAAAAAGTTCGGGGGGCATCGATATTTTAGCCCTCTCTATCTCTCTTAAATCATAAAATTTATTATCGTGATAAGACATTGATAAACATTGCACAAAGGGGTCTTCCGATAAACCCTCTTTCCACATTTTATAATACCAATTTTTGCCCCTTGGGGTGCTACATACTAATACTTTAGCGTTTTTTTTCGCCGAAAAGATAGGACGGATTAGGCTAAATTGTAAATCAGTATACAATGCTGCTTCGTCGAGCACTCCAAAATCCCCCGAATTACCCACTATCGAATCGCAGCCACCTGCTGAATAAAAGTTTAATCTTGTACCATTTTCAAACAAAATAAACCTACTTCCATTCGAGTTGTTAGTACTTCGTATAATATCAGAAGGAAGGAATTTTAAAAAATCAAGGAAAACTTTACGACACTGCGCTCCTGTAGCTAGGATTATATACCCGTCTTGATCGCTTTTTTCAAAAGAAAATGCAAGTGCTACACGCTCAGCCGTATAAGTCTTTCCCGACTGTCTACTAGCCTTTAGAATCCAATATTTAGTAACAGAAGCTGGAGTTGACAAGATGTTGTCAATTATACCCCACTGCTTCGGCTGCAAGTCATTAAGCTGTATCTCATATTCTACTTCTTGAATCATTCCGTAGGCTTTTCCCCTAATTTTACGACTACTTTTTTCTGTATCTCAATATTGGTGTTTTCAACCTTGTCAGTTTCCCCCATTTGTTTGAATCTCCAAATCACAGGAGCAGCTTTATAGCGACCTACAATTGCACCTTTATGCAACTTATTAATAATCATATCGTTGATGTCATCCCTAAAATCCTGCAATTCGGGGAATCTTTCAAGGAGGTGTTTAATTGTTGACTTATACACGCCGACACTACGCCATACATCCGTTAGACTTGCTATTTTCAAATCCTCATTTTCTGTGTTCCTTAACGCCCTCTCAAACATATCAGTAGCACTCTGTAACGTCCAAGTTGCAGCTACTATATTTCCTTTTTTGAATGAAGTACTATTTTTGCTCATTTTCTTTTTAATAATAACACATTATTTGCGCATTGCTTCAACTC
>Ga0193956_1000138_pt1 | contig 33562 bp, 39 predicted proteins | sample BB_7_MG_FD_140358 | JGI IMG/M metagenome (GOLD analysis project Ga0193956, IMG submission 140358) | Microbial mat bacterial communities from the Broadkill River, Lewes, Delaware, United States - BB_7_MG | ecosystem: Environmental > Aquatic > Freshwater > River > Microbial mats | place: USA...
ACTATAAATGTTTAAGTGAAAATATACCTGTTATAGTTGATGAAAAAGTTGAAATATCTGGAACAATTAGATACTGGAACACAATTGTAATTCCTATGCATGATAAAGAAACTCGAACTCAAAGAGTTTTTGGAATAGCTAGAGAAATTACAGAAATCATTAATACAAAAAATGAGTTAGAAAATTTAAATAAAAAACTTGAAGAAACTGTAACCATTAGAACCAGAGAGCTTGAGGATGCAAATAAAGAGCTTTTAAAATTAGCTTTGATTGATCATTTAACTGGATTACAAAATCGTAGATATTTTTATGAACATGCAAATAGATTTTTAACTCTAGCAAAGCGTCTAAAAACTCCAGTAAGCCTTATTTATATAGATTTAGATTATTTTAAACAAATTAATGACACATATGGTCATACTTGTGGCGATCAAGTCTTAAAAAAGTTTGCATCAATATTAAAGCAAATAAATAGAGAATCAGATATCGTATCAAGATTTGGAGGGGAAGAATTTGTACTACTATTAAACTCTACTTCTACTCAAAATGCAATAAAAATAGCAAAAAGAATACAAGAAACTATTAAAAACCACAATTTTATATTTGAAGAAAATAAGATAAATATAACAATTAGTATTGGTATAGCTTCATATACTGAAGACTACCAAGACATCGATAAACTCATATCTTTAGCTGATAAAGCACTTTATAGTGCAAAAAATAAAGGTAGAAACAGAATTGAAATATCTAAAAACTAGTTTTTAGATAAAAGAAAAGTCAGTACTTAAGTACTGACTTTTACAGTTTATTCTACTTCTGCGTCGATTACATCTTCGTCTTTTTTAGCACCCTTAGGCTCTGCATCTGCTGCTTTACCTGCTTCATCTTTTTTATACATAGCTTCAGCAAGTTTATGGCTCGCTTCTGTAAGAGCTTTAACCTTTTCATCAATTTGCTCTTTCGTTGCACTATCATCAGCTAAAGTATCTTTTAACTCTTTTAGTTTTGCTTCAATATTTTCTTTATCTTCAGCACTAATAGAATCTCCCATTTCAGAAAGTGATTTTTCTGTTTGATGAGCTAAAGCATCAGCTTGATTTCTAGCATCTACTGCTTCTTTTCTTTTTGCATCTGCTTCTTTGTTAAGCTCAGCATCTTTAACCATTTTTTCGATTTCTGCATCGTCAAGTCCAGATGAACCAGAGATTTTAATCTCTTGAGATTTTCCAGTTGCTTTATCAGTTGCACTAACAGTTAAGATACCATTTGCATCGATATCAAATGCAACTTCAATTTGAGGAACGCCTCTTGGAGCTGGTGGGATACTTTCAAGGTTAAAGTTACCTAATGATTTATTATCTCTAGCAAATTCTCTTTCACCTTGAAGAGCATGAATTGTAACCGCTGGTTGATTATCTTCTGCTGTTGAGAAAGTTTGAGTTTTCTTAACAGGGATAGTTGTACCTTTTTCGATTAACTTTGTCATAACTCCACCAAGAGTCTCTATTCCAAGACTTAAAGGAGTAACATCTAGTAAAAGAACATCTTTCACATCACCTTTAATAACAGCACCTTGAATAGCAGCACCAATTGCAACAACTTCATCAGGATTCACTGATTTGTTAAGCTCTTTCCCAAAAAATGCTTTAATTTTTTCCTGAACTAATGGAACACGAGTTGATCCACCAACCATAATAATCTCTTTTATTTCACCTTTACTTAATTCACTATCTTTTACAACTTCACCGATTTTTTTGATAGTTTCATCTACTAAATCTTCAATCATAGATTCAAATTTAGAACGAGTAAGTTTTTTAACTAAATGCTTAGGTCCAGATGCATCTGCAGTAATAAATGGCAAGTTTACTTCAGTCTCACTAGAGCTTGAAAGCTCTTTTTTAGCATTTTCTGCTGCTTCTTTTAGTCTTTGAAGAGCCATAACATCTTTTTTAAGATCAATTGCATGCTCAGATTTGAATTCATTTGCTAACCAATCAATTAAACGGTTATCAAAATCATCACCACCTAAAAATGCATTACCGCCAGTTGCTAAAACTTCAACAACATTATCACCTGTTTCTAGAACAGTAACATCAAATGTACCACCACCAAGATCATAAACTAAGATTTTTTCAGCTTCTTTTTTGTCTAGTCCATAAGAAAGTGCAGCTGAAGTTGGCTCGTTTATAATTCTAAGAACATTAAGTCCAGCAATAACACCAGCCTCTTTTGTTGCTTTTCTTTGGCTATCATTAAAATATGCTGGAACTGTAATAACAGCGTCAGTTACACTCTCACCTAAGAAAGCTTCTGCATCTTCTTTTAACTTCATAAGTACTTTCGCTGAAATTTCTTGAGGAGTATATACTTTTCCTTCAATTTCAATTGCACAAGCACCATTTCTATCTACAATTTCATAAGGAAGTCTTTTTTTAGCTTCAATTGTTGTTTCTTCATCACTCATAAGACCCATAATTCTTTTAATTGAGTATATAGTTCTTTTTGGATTTGTTACAGCTTGTCTTTTTGCAGTATCACCTACTAAAACTTCGTCTTTGTCTGTAAAAGCTACAATTGAAGGAGTTGTATTTTTCCCTTCTTTATTTGGTATTACTTTACTTTCACCTCTCTCAAAAACTGCTACACAAGAGTTTGTTGTTCCTAAATCTATTCCTATTACTTTTCCCATTTCATATCCTTTTTATTTTTTATTTAACTGTCTTCTTTGAAAGGAACAAGTCCCTTTCAAATTCATCTTACTAAAACATAACCTTACGGTCGTATTTAGTGTCTCTTTTTTATTTCTTTTCTTACTTGACTATGCTAACCATTGCTGGTCTTAAAAGCCTATCTTTGATTTTATATCCCTTTTGGAATACTTGTAAAATCTCACCAGAGTTTTTATCTTCACTATCGACTTGCATTACTGCCTCATGGATATTTGGATCAAACTCACCACTTATATCTACCAACTCTATACCATGTTTTTCAAAAGATTTTTTAAATTGATCTACTGTTAAGTCTATCCCCTCTTTAACTTTTTCAAACAACTCTTCACTTTTTACATCTTCACTTTCTTTTAAAGCTGAAGCAGAATCTAAAGCATCTATAATTGAAAGCATATCTCTTGCAAAAAGTTCATTTGCATAAGAAACTGCACTCATTTTCTCTTTCTCTAATCTTTTTCTCATGTTTTCAAATTCAGCATTAACTCTTAGATACTGATCCTCAAGTTCAGCAACTTTTGCTTTTAAAGTTTCAACTTCATCCACAACTTCTACTTCTTCATCCAAGATTTCTTGCTCTGGAGAAAGAATTTCCTCCTGCGCAATAGTCTCTTCTTGAACTTCTACTTCTTTTTCTTCTTTTTTACTCATGTTCACCCTTTGCTTTATTAAAGAAACTCTCAAAATCACTACCTATTTTACCGAAGCAAAATAACTCTGCATCATCTTTTTCTATTATTGCCAACTGCTTGACAGCCATACACCCAGATGGAACAAACCCATCAAAATATACACCTTCTTTGAGATTGAAAGAAAATTCAGAATTTAAAAGATGTTCTAAAAAACTCTCATCATTTATCTCTTTTGCAATCTCATACAATTCACTCTCTCCAGCTCTAAAAAGAGCAGATGAGTTCAACATTTGATGCAACTTGTCATACAATTCATAAAGTCCTACCTGAGCTGATATATTTTTCAACTCTCTAATCTCACATCCAATGAGATTTGACAAAAAACCTTTTACTTGCCTAGAGTATTTTAATACAACTTCACTCTTATCAAAAGAAAGTATCAAAAATCTATCTTTAACTTCAATAATCTCTTTTAAAAACTCTCGCGAACTTTTTTGTGCAATACAATATAATCCATAATCATTAATATTAGATTGAATTCTATCTATGTCATCAATCATCAATGTTTGAGTAGGATTAATCCTGTTTTGCCAATAATCAATAAGCGCATCATTGGTAGGAACTCTTCCACTACTTACATGTAACTGAACTAAAGCACCTTCATCAGAAAGCTTTTTAAGATAGATTCTTATTGTTGAAGGTGATATTTCTATATTCATCTTCATTTGAAGTTCATTTGAACCAATGGGTTCACCAGAATTTAAATATTCTTGTATAATGGCTTCAAGTATAAGATCTCTCTTTGATATTCTCATTAGCACTCTTTATGTTTAATTGCTGATGTATTATACAACATTGAGTGTATTCTTGTCAAGTATAACCTTTAGTCTATATGACTAAAGGTTAAATATAGTTCAATATTAAGTCTACTTTGTACATTAATGTAGTATGTTAGTTTCGTATAGAAGGGATTTAGAGATTAATAGTTTTTAGAGATTGTTTTTTGTGATTTAGCTAAATATTTAAATATTTTTATCATTTCTTTTCTAGAGCTACGAATTTTATCTAAAAAATTTCGTTTTTCTTGCATTGCTGTAAATAGTTCATCGAGTCCTTTTCGTTCATTTGTTGTTAATGTACCCATTAGTTTTTTTCCTCCAAGCCACGCCTGATTCGTCTTACTACATGCAAAACATCATCATCATCTAATTCTGTTAGCATTTTAAAAATAGCAACTGCTGATTGTGGTTGTGAGTTACCAAGCTTCCAATCTTGATATGTTCTCATCGAAACATCTAGTCTATTTGCCATTTCCCGCTGACTGATTTTTTTACCAAGAAATTTTGATTCAACTGCATTATGGAGCAGATTAAAGATATCTTTTGTTTTCATGGTAATGATTTTAACCTATATAGTTTTAATTACACCTAAATATAAGTAAAACATGATAAATTATACCAGAAAAAATCATTTTTTACACTATATTAGACAATAAATTTACTTTTATACACGGTTTTTTGTATTTAAACAACAATAAAATATTTATTTATACGATATTTCGTGTAAAAATATTGGATTAAAAATTAATGTGTGAATTGTGGAGAATTTTTTTTGAGGGAAAAAGGGGAAAAAGAGACCATAAAGGTCTCTTTAAATTACTTTACTCTTATAGAAAGCTTCGCAGCTATTTCATTATGCTGAGCATAATCTTTTCTTTTAAGATATTTCATTAGAGCTTTTCTTTTGCTAACAAGCTTAAGTAGACCTAGTCTAGAAGAGTGATCTTTCTTGTTTATCTTCAAATGCTCAGTTAACTCAGTAATTCTATATGTTAATAAAGCGATTTGTACTGCTGGTGAACCTGTATCAGTTGCACTAGCACCATATTCTGTTGCGATTTCTAATTTCTTCGCCGAATCCAAAGCCATAATTGACCTCCAAATTGGTATAATCTCCCTAAAAAGGGGAGATGAATTATATCCAAATAACCAAAAAAAATCTTTAAACTATATATTTAATACTTAACTTCTATTCATAAAGTAAAAACAAGTTTATATTTAGTACAATTTTACTCTTATTTAAAAGGATTATGTATGCTATTAACAAAAGCAAGCGAATATGCTCTCTTATCATTGATAATGATTTCTCAAAAAGAAACACCTCAAGATGTAGATACTTTGTCTACGCAACTAGGCATCTCTAAAAGTTTTTTAGCAAAAATACTTCAAGCATTAGCAAAAGAAGGCGTACTTAAATCATTTAAAGGTGCTCATGGGGGGTTCATGCTGGCTAAAGATCCAAGTGAATTTAGCATCAAACAAATAGTCGCTTGTGCAGAAAAAAAACCAACTATGGTACTAGAATGTACTACTGAACATGGATGTTGTCCTAACAATCGAGCAGAATTTTGTAAAATTTTACCTTTTTTAAATAAACTTCAATCTAAAATTGATGATTTTTTAGATAATATGTCACTTAAAGATATAATTTCATAAAATTTCATTAAGGCAGATATGGCATCCAATAGAAAAAGTACGCTAACTCGTATTGCTCCTTTTTTAGAAACTATTGTTAAAGCAAAAGATTTAACTGTAATTGGTTTCATCATAGCAATTATCGCTATTATTATAGTACCACTTCCTAGTGCAGTATTAGATTTTTTTCTTACTATATCTATAGCTATATCAGTTTTAATAATTCTTATTTCTCTTTACATCCCTAAACCTACTGATTTAACAACTTTTCCTACATTAATTTTGATTATAACACTTTATAGACTTTCACTCAATATTGCAACCACTAGAATGATTTTAAGTAAAGGACATGAAGGCACTGATGCAGTGAGTGATATCATTTCTAGCTTTGGACAATTTGTTGTTGGTGGTAACTATGTCATTGGTATTATTGTCTTTTCTATCTTAGTTTTAATCAACTTCATGGTTATTACAAAAGGTTCAACGAGAGTTGCAGAAGTTGCTGCTAGATTTACACTAGATGCGATGCCAGGGAAACAAATGGCAATTGATGCGGATCTTAATGCTGGACTTATTGATGAAAAAACAGCTAGAGAACGCCGAGAGACAATCATCCAAGAAGCAAATTTCTATGGAGCAATGGATGGTTCTAGTAAATTTGTTAAAGGTGATGCAGTTGCTGGTATCATTATTACTATTATCAATATCATTGGTGGTTTTTTAATTGGTGCTTTTCAACATGATTTAGATGCAGCTGTAAGTGCGCAAACATATACAATACTTACTATTGGTGATGGACTTGTTTCTCAACTTCCTGCTCTTATATCCTCTACTGCAACAGGTATAATTATAACTCGTGCAACAAAAAGTGATGATGGTAAAAACTTTACAGAAGGTACTATTGACCAACTCTTTAGTGATTATAAAGCACTTTCAATAGTTGGTTTTATCCTAATGATGTTTGCTATTGTCCCAGGACTTCCTACTTTATCTTTAGGTTTTGTTGGAATCATTTTTTTAGGTCTTGGTTATCTTGTCAAAATAACACATGATGGTACTTTTTCTTTAGTTAAATTCTTCGATGAACACAGAGATCCAACACAGCCAAAAACAGGATCAAGACTAGATCAAGCGAATGCGGAACAAACTCCTAAAAAAGTTCCTAGAAAAAGTCCAGAAGAAGAGAAAAAAGAAGAAGAAACTACACTAAACGATATACTTAAATTAGAAATTTTAGAGCTTGACTTGGGTTATCAACTCATTAAACTCGCTGATCCTGCTCAAGGCGGTGACTTGTTGGAGCGAATAAAGAGCATGCGCCGTAAAATAGCAGGAGATTTTGGTTATCTCATTCCACAAGTAAGAATAAGAGATAATTTACACCTGCAACCAAATCATTATCAGCTACTATTAAAAGGAATCGAAATAGGAAGTGGTGAAATTTATCCAGATAAATATTTAGCAATGGACAGTGGACTTGTAACAGATGAAGTACAAGGTATGCCAACAAAAGAGCCTGCATTTGGATTAGATGCGATCTGGATTGATCCAAAAATCAAAGAAGATGCTATCATAAAAGGATATACTGCTGTTGATCCTGCCACTGTAGTATCTACACATATGAGCGAACTTATCAAAAAGCATGCAGAAGAATTACTTACACGACAAGAAGTACAAAGTCTCGTTAATAAGCTCAAAGAAAGTTATCCTGTTATTGTCGAAGATTGTTTAAAAGTTGCAACCATAGGACTAATTCAAAAAGTCATGAAAGCCTTATTACATGAAAAAATTCCTGTTAAGGATCTTTTAACAATTCTTGAAACTATCAGTGATGTCGCTGAAGTAACTAAAAATCTAGATATAATAGTTGAACAAGTAAGAGCAAAATTAGCAAGAATGATTACAAAGCAATATAAAGATGAAGAGGGAGTGCTGAAACTTCTAACATTCAATGCAGGAACTGAGCAAAAATTACTTGATAAGTTACATGATCGTGATGGAGTCAGAGAGCTTCTTCTTAATATTGGGCAAATCAATACTTTAGTTCAAAGTGTAAGTGATGAAGTTACGAAAATATTACAAAAAGGGATTGCTCCTGTTGTAATCATAGTTGATCCAATGCTAAGAAAATCTTTAGCTGATATATTTGAAAAATTTGGGCTTGATATAGTTGTTCTAAGCCATGCCGAGATTGATTCAAATGCAAAATTTGAAGTCATGAGTAACATAGAAATAGAAGCATTATAATAAAAAATTTAAGGAATAGAATGTCATATAAAATATACCACTTATCTCATACAGATTTAGATGGTTATGGTTGCCAAATGGTAACAAATCACTTTTTTAAAAATATTGAGTTTTTAAACTCAAATTATGGAAAAGAGATAAACGAAAGAATCAATCAAATTATAAATAGTATCGCAAATAGTGAAATACAGAACAATCTTATTTTAATCACAGATTTAAATCTAACAATAGAACAAGCAAAAGAGCTTGAAGGCAAAGTAAAGACGAATCAAAAGGATGTAAAACTTCTTCTTTTAGATCATCACAAAAGTGGGCAAGACAGTGCAAATGAATATGAATGGTATTATTTAGATCATGCAAGAAGTGCAACTAAAATAACATATGATTTTTTTAGCTCTATTATGGGGGGCAATGATAAACTTTCAAAATTAACAGATGTTATAAATGCTGTTGACATTTGGTTAGATAATGATAAAGAATTTGAACTTGGCAAAGTATGTTTAGGAGTTATAAGTGGAGCAAGAGAAATCAATAGAATAATGTTTCCAGAAGAAAATTCAAAATACATGTTTAACATACTCAGAAATGTTCAACCTTATTTTAATAAAGAAAATTCTCATATAGTATTAGATGAAGCTATTCACTCAATAAAAAAAGATTTTTTTAAAACAAAAAAAGATGATACACTCAGTAATTTAGTCTCTACATGTAATGTAAATATGCTTACCAGAAATAGAGATAAAATGAGTATAAAATATGGTGATTACAAGGGAATATTAACTTATAATATAGGCAATGTTTCAATTATTGGCAATGATTTTTTAAAAGCAAATCCTGATTATGATTTTTTTATGGATATCACTTCAAGAAAAACTATTAGCTTAAGAGCAGATGGTAAAGTAGATGTAAGTAAAATGGCAGCAAGAATAGGCAATGGAGGAGGACACCCAAATGCAAGTGGTGGACTTTTAAATAGCTTTAAAGATAGTTTTGTATATGATAATGTTAAGAAACAAGTAGCAGATATTCTACTTTCAAAAGGAACACATAATGGCTAACAAATCACTAAAAGATGAATTAGAAGAAGCAGAATTTGAACTAGATGAAATCGCAATGCAATTAGCAGATATGCTTGGTGCTGCTCTTCATTTTGCAGGCGTAAAAGAGGATAGTATTCCAGATGCAGTTGATGCTTACCTTAAAGGATTAGATGAAATCTTTGATGATGATGAAGAGGTAGCTGAAATGGGTTATGAAGAAGTTGTTCAAGTGATTAATTCACTTAAAACAACTCATAAACATCTTTTCAAATAAACAAACTCTTTACTTTTTAGCTAAAAAAGTTATAAAGTTCCCATACTTAAAAAGTGATTCTACTCTGCTAAAACCGGCTTTTAGGATCATTTTTTTGTTTTCCTCTTCTGTATAAGGTACTAAAACATTTTCCAATGCTTCTCTTTTTTGAGCTATTTCAAACTCACTATAGCCTTGTTCTTTTTTAAAATTATAATACAAATCAATCATCTGTTTATTTAAAACTTTATCTTCAAAAATTATCTTTTCACTAAATATAAAAATACCTTTATCTTCAAGTGAATTATATATTTTTGTAACGAAGCTATCTCTTTGTATTGGACGAATAAATTGCAACATATAATTAGCTATGATAACATTTGCGCTACTTAAATCTACTTTTGTAATATCGCTATTTATCAATTTAATATTGGACCCATAAGCACTTATTTTTTTAGCTGCATTTTCAAGCATTGCTTCCGAATTATCTATGCCAATTAAACTGTATTGATGAGATTTTTTATAAAGATGCAATAGAGTATTTGCAGTAGAACATCCCAAATCAATAATTTTAGCATCCTTACTGCAGTCCATTTCAACTAAGTCACAAATCAAAGAGATAACCTCTTTATAAAAAGGAATCGAACGCTCCAACATATCATCAAAAACACTTGCAACACTTTCATCAAATTCAAATTGTTTTTTAATTGGTTTAGTAAAAACTTTATCCATTTAAACAACCTTCTCGTTTACAAATATCTAATTCGTAATTATAAAACTTACAAACTTTTAACATACACTTTGCATTGTCAATATCTTGTGATATTTGTTCTTTTAAATCTTTTAAATTGTTAAATTTTTTATTTTCTCTAAGGAAATGAACAAAAAATATTTCTACTTCATCTAAAACATCTATATTTTTATCAAGCACATGTGTTTCTATAGAAAAATTACCATCTGTACTGACCCTAGTTCCTATGAAAGTGACTGAATTATATATCTTTGAGCCTATTCTAGTCCTAGAAGCATAAACTCCTTCTCTTGGAAAAAGATATTCTTTGACCGTAATATTAATCGTAGGATAAAGCTCCTCTTTCCCTAATCCTTGCCCTTTTATAACCTTACCACATATCGAGTACTCTCTACCAAAAAGTTTATTTGCTTGATCAACTTCTTTAGATTTAAGAAGTTCTCTTATAACAGAAGAGTGTACAGAAACACCATTATATAAAAACTCATCAACAACTTCTACTTCTCCGTCAAAAAGTGTTTTTAAATCTTCTGCATTACAAGATCTCTTTTTACCAAATTGAAAATCATATCCAACTACTATTTTTTTGAGATTTACAAACTCTTTTTTTAATAATGATATAAACTCTTCACCAGTTAAATCTTTTACTTTTAAAAAATGATAATACATACAAGGATATTTCGAATACTCACTTCTTTTAATCCCTGGCGTCAAATTTGCATGATCTTTGTCAATCACAAAAAGAGCTCCATTATCACCTAGTCTATCAATAAGTCGCATATGACCTAAATGAATACCATCAAAACTACCGATAGCGATAGTATCAATATTATCTTTTACTAAAATAGTAGAAGGTCTCTTCATTTCCCTCTTTTCCTTTCAGTATAGATTTTTGAGTTTCAATTAATTCCCAGCCACAAGTAAAACACTTTGCAACAAAGTTTTCTTTTACTCTTTTGATCGCCGATATATCCTTAACAACTCCCTTTTTATTCCTTTTTATACCAACGCCAACCTCAAATTGAGGTTTAAAAAGTATTACAATTTTATCACTTGAGAGTCTATCAATATCACTTAATATCTGTTCAATCCCTATAAAAGAAACATCACAAGTCACAAGATCAAACTTTTCATCACTTTTAAATTCTCTTATATCTGTTTGTTCATAAAGCTTTATTCTTTTATTATCTTTTAGGCTTACATGTAACTGTTCACTTCCAACATCTACTGCACTTACACTCTTAGCACCCTCTTCGAGTAAAACTTGTACAAATCCACCCGTACTACTGCCAATATCTAAACAATTTAGACCCTGTACATGTAAAGCCTTACAATCTTGAATAAATCCTTTTAGTTTATTACCTGCTCGCCCTACATACTGCATTTTTTCTTTTACAACTATCTGCAAATTTTCATTCACTTGAAACGAAGATTTTGTAATGACATCTCCATCAACAAAAACTTCACGATTTTTTATCATTTCACCAGCTTTGTTTCTACTTTGCGCTAAAGCATTTTCAAAAAGGTATACATCTAATCTCATATTATTTTTCTCATTTCTTCTTCACTCATAGTCCCTATACCTAAAGCTATCGCTTTATCATATTTACTTCCAGCATCTTCTCCATAAATAACAAAATCAGTTTTTTTAGAAACACTTCCTGTTACTTTAGCACCATGCTTCTCTAGAAGTTTTTTCACTTCTGTTCTACTCTGACTCATAGCTCCTGTTACAACTAAGACTTTTCCATTAAAAGGAGATTCTATAACTTCTTGCTTTTCTAGCTCTTTTGGCTCTACAATTTTACTTAACTCTTCAATTTTTTCTTTATTGACTCTAATATACTCTGCAAGACTTTCACTCATCTCTTTTCCAAAACCATCAAGTGCTACTATTTCATCAGCTGTTTTATTAATCCACTCATAACCAAAACTTAAAGCTAAGGTTTTTGCAGCCACTTCACCAATGTGTTCAATTCCTAAAGCATAAATAAATTTATCTAAAAAAACACCTTTACTTTTGTTAATTGCATCTATAAGTTTTTGTGCTTTTTTATCCTTAAAACCCTCTAATCCCAATAAATCTTCATAAGTCAAGCTATACAAATCTACAACACTTTTTATAAGTTTTTGAGTATGCAATTGCTCTACTATTTTTTCACCCAAACCATCTATATACAAAGCTTTTTTTGAAGCATAATGTATGATTGAGTTTACAACCCTATCATCACATTCTAAATTTTGGCACTTTATCAAAGCCCCTTCATCAAGCAGTTCACTCTTACATGTAGGACACTCAGTCACTCTTAAAATCTCAACTTCACTTCCATCTCTTCTATCTTCTACAACTTTTATGATCTTAGGGATTACATCACCACTTCTTATGATGATGACGCTATCGCCTATTTTTATATCTTTTCTTTTAATCTCATCAAAATTATGAAGAGTTGCTCTCTCTACTTTAACACCATCTATATCAACTGGTTTTACTTCTGCCACAGGAGTTATAACTCCCGTTCGCCCAACTTGAAAAGTTACAGCATTAATACGAGTGATTTTTTCAATTGCAGGAAATTTATAAGCACACATCCACTTAGGATATTTTACCGTATAGCCTAAATCTTCTTGAAGTTCAATTGCATCAATTTTGATAACCATACCATCCATCATCATCTCTATTTTGTCTCTTTTTGAAACAATTTGCTTATAAAACTCTTCAATTTCTTCAATGCTATTGCAGGCTTTTTGCATAGGAGGTTTTAAAAAACCAAGCGAGTATATAAAATCCATTTTTTGCGAGAGTTTTGTATGCACAAGTGAATTTTCACCAACACCCCAAGGCTGAAAGACTAGGCGTCTTTTTGCTGTAACAGAACTATCAAGCTGCCTTAGACTTCCTGCAGCTGCATTTCTTGGGTTGGCAAAAAGTGTTTCACCAAGTTCGAGTCTTTGATTATTTATGATTTCAAAATCTGTAGTTTTGATAACAACTTCACCACGAATTTCTATAAAATTTTTATAATCTATTTCTAAAGGAACTGAGTGGATTGTTTTGACATTTTGTGTGACATCTTCACCCACTCTTCCATCACCTCTTGTAATAGCTTGGATAAGTTTTCCACCATCATAAAGTAAGTTTAAACTAGCCCCATCAAATTTTGGTTCACAAAAAAACTCTGCTCCATCTACATTTCTATGGATGCGCTCAAACCAAGTTTTAAGGCCATGAATATCAAAGATGTCTTCCATACTCCACATTTGAGCCTTATGAGTAGCTTTGGAAAAACCCTCCCGAATCACACCACCAACTCTTTTTGTTGGTGAGTATTCATCTACATCTAAAGGATTAAGTTTTTCATACGCTTCAATAGAGCGATATAGTGTGTCATATTCTTCATCTGTCGCTATTGGGTTATCTTGTACATAGTATGCATAAGCATATTTTTTTAATATTTCTATCTGTTTTTTATATTCTTTTTTTGTCATATCTTAGAATAGCAAAAAAAGCTTTAAAATCTAATTTTTAGCCTCTTCTTCGTAAACAACATCAAGTAAAGATAAAAAATCATCAGCTTTCATATAGCCCACAAATTCATCTATGATAGACATATCTTTTGGATTTAAAATAAAGTTTGTTGGATAATATTTAACATCAAAATTCGCAGGTAAGTCAGTGTTTTCTTCAATAACAATTTTTTGAACATAATGACTTTGAATTTTTAAAATATTTTCTTTAGGAGTAAATGTCTCTTTGTTCATTTTTTCACAATATCTGCAATTATCACTTTCAACACTTAACAAAATAAGTTTTTTTTCTTTTAATGCACTTTTTGCCATAGAATTAAAATCTAAAGCATACAATGGTCCAAACAAACCAAAAATCAACAAAATTGAACATATTTTATTTAACATAACAAGCCTTTTATAAAAGTAAATTTTATTTTACCTTTAATTTCTTTAAATCGTGATTAACTAAGAGCAGTAACTATCATAAAAGAGTTTAACAATAGTGATACCAACTATGCAAAGAAAGAAAACTCGTATAAACTTTACATCTTTTTTCGCAACCAAGCTAGATCCTATATATGCGCCAAATATTTGTCCACTACCCATAAGAATACCTACAAGCCAAAGAACTTGTCCTCCTATGATAAATACTCCTAAAGAGACTACATTACTTGTAAAGTTCATTATTTTTGTTTGTGCAGTTGCGCTCTTTAAATTAAGCCCTAAAAGCGTTATAATGGCTATAGTCCAGAAGCTACCAGTTCCAGGACCAAAAAAACCATCATAAAAACCAATACTAATACCAAAAATAAGATAAAATAGATTTGGCTTTAATCTATGATGTCTATCTTCACTTCCAAGTTTTGGAGTAAAAAAAGTGTATATAAAAATAATAACTAACATAAAAGGGATAATTTTACTAAGTAAACTTGCATCCATAAGTAAAATCGAATAAGTACCTAAACTAGCTCCAATAAAAGTAAAAATAACTCCCATATAAACATCTTTGAGACTCACTAAACCTTTACGAATGTAATTAGCAGATGCAGTAAAACTTCCAAAAGAACTTTGAAGTTTGTTTGTTGCAAGAGCAATATGTGGAGGCATACCAGAAGCTAAAAGGACAGGAACAGTGATAATCCCACCTCCTCCTGCTATACTATCAACAAAACCAGCTAAAAAGCCAGCTCCTAAAAATATAAAATAATAATATAATTCAAATTCCATTATTTAATCTAACTTTTTTTATAAGCATAAATATCAAAGGTATTAAGTCTTATTTTAGCAAGTATCGCTCGAATAATAACTTTTAAAGCATATCTTCTATCTCCACCTTTTATATGCCCTACTTCTTTTTCATTACATGTATCACAGATAAAATAAGTCATTTTTTCACCCAGATTAGCTGTTGCTCTACAATTTTCATCATCAACATGTAACATAGACCCACATGAAGGACAATAGCACCACAAATCAATAACTTTTTCACCTTTATATTTCCACTTCCAAAGCATTCCTTCAAACATATCTTGCCTGTACATTTTATATTTAGGTTCAAATATCTTTATTACCAGCACTATTATAAAAATTAACATCAATAATAATGCTAAAAAGCTTACTATTATTGCCCATTGTGGAAAATCGTACTGTGTAGCTAAATTTGCTATGAATTCCATTTAAACTATTACCTCGTTTATCGATTTTTGTACTTTTAACGCTTGTATATGTTCCTTAACATCATGAACTCTTAGTATTTGTGCTCCATTTTCTACTGCTTTTAAATGGACAGCTAGCGTTCCTGAAAGTCTATCTTCTACATTACTTTTACTAATCATATTTATCATTGATTTCCTACTTGCACCAATAAGCAAAGGGTATCCAAAATGTAGAAAATGCGCATGATGCTTTATCAAAAGTAGATTATGTTCTAAGCTTTTACCAAATCCTATGCCCACATCTAATACTATTTTTTTGATACCAAATTGTTTTGCTTTTTCTATTCGTTCTTGAAAAAATTCATCCACTTCTAACATTATATTATCATAATGTGGATTTTCTTGCATATCTTTGGTTCCACCTTGCTTATGCATAAGTACAACTGTAGCATTATATTTTGCAACAAGTTTTGCTACCTCATCATTTTCTAAAGCAGTTATATCATTAACTATATTAAAACCTCTTTGTAATGCGTATGAAACACATAAAGGAGAGTAACTATCTAATGAGAAGTCTACTATTTCATAAAGTTTTTCTTTTTCAATCATATCAATGATAGGCTTTACTCTTTGTAGCTCTTCTTCTTCACTTACACCAATACTTCCAGGTCTAGAAGATACTCCACCAAGGTCAATAATACTTGCACCATCTTCTATCATTTTTTTTACATGTAAAAGCGCCCCTACTCCATCAAATCTGCTTCCACTAAAAAAGCTATCTTCGTTGGTATTTAACACACCCATCACTTTTACTTCTTCTTCATTTTTAATTAAAAAATTACTAAGTTCTTTTGCAAATGCTTTCAAACCAAATGGTTGGGCTAACTCTTTTTTGCTCAAAATCTTTAGCTGTGCATCATTAGCTATAAGAACTGCATCACTGATTTCATCTTTACATGTAACCGTATCACGGCTCACTGCTAAGTCTGCCCCGATTGATAGCGCATCTTGCTTTAGTATATTTGCTGCAGGCGCTTTAATGTCTTTTATATAGATTAGATTTAAATTTGCTTTATCTTTGAGTATACTGCTTCCAGCAATTGTTGAACCTATTTTTTTAAACAACTCTTCTTTGTTTGTAAAGTTATCTAACTTGTATAGTTTCATTGCCTTTTTCTTTTCATAATAGATATTAATAGTGTAAAAAGCATATTTTGAGGGCGGGAGTTTAGTTGTGCTAGCTCTAATATAGTTTGAAAATGATTCAGTTCTTCTTCACAAAAAGAAATTTTATGTTCTAAAACTGCTTCACTTACTATGTTTTGAATAGTCTCTTTTAATTGGATTCTATCTATTCTCGAGTTTGCTTGAACAAATTCATATATATCTTTTTCACAAAGATTTTTAAGATTTAGTCCACTGTGGTGGATCTCTTTTTCTATTTTTAGCTCTTGAAGTGCCATCCTAGAGCGAATAGTAGGAAGAAATGCTGTTTTTGTTGGGGATATCAATATAAAAATAACATTTCTAGGAGGCTCTTCTAAGATTTTAAGAAGTGAATTTTGTGCTTCTACCCTATAACCTTTAGCACCTAAAACTAAAATCTTTGGTTTCAGTTCTGCAATATAAGCTTCTTTTACAACTGCTTTTGCATCTTCTAAAAGAAACTCATCTTTTTCTTTAATAAAAGGACAAATTCTATTTTGTGTATATTTTTTTTGGATATGTTGGTAAGCTTTTTCTATATCTGGACAAACAAATATATGGCTTACTAAATCACTCATCTTCTAAAGATACCTCTGCAAAAAGAACAGCATCTATGCTTTTATCTAAAAGTCTGTAAAGTTGGATAAGCTTAATATCAAGCATTTCATCACCACTAGAGAGATAAAAACTGTTTTGCATATGTTCATCTAAAACCCATAAAAAACCATCGTCACTTCTTTTTGCTAGCTGCATTTTGATATCATTACTTTTACCTACATAAAAAAAAGAATATCCATTTAAAAATGATTGTGAAAGCATATCTTCAAGTAACTCAACATCTTCTCTTGTTTTTAACTGCTGTATATTTGGGAAAAATGTCCTAATTGACACAAATGGTAATAATGGACGATTTTTATTATTAGAGTTTATACCCTTCAAAATATATTCACCAAACCATGCTCGATCCTCATCAGTAATAACGATAATAGTTTGGCCGGCTAAAAGTTTTTCTAACATGGATGAAGCAAGAGGAACCCATTCGAACCTCTTCTCTTCCATCCAACTCATCATAGAACCATCTTTTCTTATGGTTTTAAGTGTCCACTTTAGAAATTTTTGCATTAATTAAACATCTAACTTATATGCATTGTGTAGTGCTCTTACGGCTAATTCACCATACTTTGCTGCTATTACCATAGAAATTTTAATTTCACTAGTACTTATCATTTCTAAGTTTATTCCCTCTTTTGCTAATGTGTCAAAAGCAGTACAAGCAACACCACTGTGACTTTTCATACCAACACCAACAATGCTTACTTTTACTATGTCGCTATCATACTCAACAGTTCGTGAAGCATTCATTTCATTCATAGCATTTTTTGTCATCTCTAACTCATTTTGTGGAACTGTAAATCCAAGATTTGTAGTGCCATCATGTCCAACATTTTGGATAATCATATCAACATTGATATTTGCTTCACTTAATTTTCTAAAAATCTCTGCTGCAATACCTGGTTTATCTGTTACACCTCTTAGTGTAACTCTAGCTTGATTTTTATCTAGTGCTACACCACTTACAACTGGTTGTTCCATAATATTTTCTTCCTTTGTTATCAGCGTACCTTCATTATCATTGAAGCTACTTCTTGTTACTAAATTTACATTAAGTTTTTTTGCCATCTCTACAGAGCGAGTTTGAAGTACTTTTGCACCTAAACTTGCAAGCTCTAACATTTCATCATAAGATATCTTATCTAATTTTTTTGCTTTTGGCTCTATTCGTGGATCTGTTGTGTATACACCATCTACATCTGTATAAATTTCACACAAATCAGCTTCTAATGCTCCTGCAATTGCTACAGCACTCAAATCACTTCCACCTCGTCCAAGAGTAGAAACTTCGCCTAAATCTGTTATGCCTTGAAAACCTGCAACAACTACTATACTACCACTATTTATCTCTTTTTCAATGCAAAGCCTATCTATAGCTTCTATTCTTGCTTTTGTATGAAATCTATCTGTTCTAATCCCTGCTTGTCTACCACTCATTGCAACTGCTTGATAGCCCATTTCATTTAGTGCTATAGCCAAAAGTGCACTCGTTACTCTCTCTCCTGAGCTAAGTAACATATCCATCTCTCTTTGCTTAGGAGATTTACTAAAGTTCTCAGCATATTCTATAAGTTTATTCGTTTCGCCACTCATTGCAGAAACCACTACAACGACATCATTTCCATCTTTTCTTGTTTTTGCAACCCTTTGTGCAACTGCTTCGATGCGCTCAAGCGTTCCAACACTTGTGCCACCATATTTTTGTACTATAAGCATTCTATAAATACCCTTCTTTTCTAAAATAATCTAAAACTTTTTTATAAATTGGTCTTTTAAAATATGTAATATATTTAAAAGCTTCATTCATTTTTACAAATTTATACTCGCTAAATTCTGGCTCTTCTGTATCAAGACTGATCGTATCTTCATCTTTTAATCTAACCAAAAAATATTTTTGAGTTTGCCCATCAAATGGGTACATTTTTTTAGCGACAGTCCCCGGAAAATCATAACTTAACCACTCAGGAAACTCAGCTAAAATTTCTACTTCATCCGTTCCAATTTCCTCTTTAAGCTCTCTAAAAAGTGCAGCTTTTGGAGTTTCGCCATCATCGACGCCACCTTGTGGGAATTGCCAAGCATCCTCTATATCGTTACGCAAAGCAACAAACAATTCACACTCAAATGGATACTTAGAAGAGACAATAACAGCAGCAACATTCGGTCTGTATCTTTTTTTGTTAGCCAATATCTCTCCTTTTTAGATAGAATATTACCCAAAAAGTGATTAAATAATCATAAGGAGCAATATGCTAACATACTTACACATACCTTTTTGCGACTCAAAATGCTACTACTGTGCATTTAACTCCTATGTGGATAAATTTTCTCATAGGAAAAATTATATGAAAGCTATCGCAGTCCAACTCAAATATGAACTTAAAAAATTCAATCCTAAACTAAAATCAATAAAATCTCTTTTTATAGGAGGAGGAACTCCTTCTACGATTGAGCCTTACATGTACAAAGAATTTTTTGATATTTTAAACCCATATTTAACTGATAATGCAGAGATTACAACAGAGGCTAATCCAAATTCTGCTTCACTCCAATGGCTTAAAGGGATGAAAGAGTTAGGAGTAAATCGTGTAAGTTTTGGAGTGCAAAGTTTTGATGAAAAAAAACTAAAAAAACTAGGAAGAAACCATTCAAAAGAACAAGCTATAAATGTTATACAAAATGCCTATAAAATTGGCATTAAAAACATCTCCTGTGATTTAATATATGCAACAAGTTTCGATGTTAAAGATGACATTAAAACCGCACTTTCACTGCCAATAAATCACATAAGTTCATATGCTCTAACGCTGGAAGAAAACACTCCTTTTTTTGGAAAAATTGAACTCTTAAATGATAGTACAACGCTAGCAAAAGAATTTATAGACCAAATAACAAAAAAATTTGAACACTACGAAATTTCAAATTTTGGTAATTACAAAAGTGTACACAATCTTGGATACTGGTCAGGAGATGACTACATGGGTGTGGGAGCTGGTGCTGTTGGATTTTTAAAAAATACTCGTTTTTATCCTCATCAAGATATTCAAATGTACATTAAAAATCCTATATATGCAGAAGTTGAAAAACTTACTCATGAAGAATTAATTACAGAAAAAATATTTTTAGGACTTAGGTGTGAAATTGGCATAAAAATGAATATACTGACGAAACAACAAAAGTCAAAGGTGGCTATTTTACTATCAGAAAAAAAACTTATATGTAAAGAAGAAATACTTTATAACAATAATTTTTTACTTGCAGATGAGATAGCTCTATACATAATTTCTTAAGGCAATTTTAGATAAAATTCATCTCTTTATGTAAATGATATACAAGGACACATATATGTTTGGAATGAGTTTCGCAGAAATCATGATTATAGCGGTTATCGCTGTACTTTTTTTAGGGCCAGATAAACTCCCCTCGACAATGGTACAAATAGCTAAATTTTTTAAATCATTTAAAAGTAGTATTAACGATGCTAAGTCATCATTTGAACAAGAAATAAAGATTCAAGAATTAAAAGATGAAACTTTAGAGTATAAGAAAAAACTTGACGAAGCCGCTACAAGTGTTCGAAAAACTGTAACATTTGATGAATTAAATGAAATCAAAAAATCTACTGCTGGAGTAACTGATACTTTTAAAGATATCAAAGATAGTATGGAAAAAGTCAATGATATAAAAAATGACCCACTAGGTGTCAAAAAAACTATCACTGGTGATAGTGGAACAAATAAAAAATCTGCTGATAAGGGTGAAGATGTTTGATGAATTAAAACCACATTTAGTGGAGTTAAGAAAACGACTTGGTATCTCAGTAGCCGTTCTTTTCGTAATGTTTTTTGCATGTTTTTCTTTTTGGGAGCCAATTCTTGCAGTCATGATTGCACCTTTAGAAACTGTACTTCCTGCAGGGAGCGAAGTAATTTTTACAAAGGTACAAGAACCATTTTTTACAGCATTGAAAGTTGCTTTTTTTACAGCTTTTATACTATCATTGCCTGTTATTTTTTGGCAATTTTGGCTGTTTATAGCTCCTGGCCTTTATGATAATGAAAAAAAATTAGTTATACCATTTGTCACAGCAGCAACTTTTATGTTTCTTATGGGTTCATCATTTTGCTACTATATAGTTGTACCACTTGGATTTGATTTTCTTATCAATTTTGGTGCACAACTTTTTAAAGCACTTCCAAGTATTGGTGAATATGTTAGTTTTTTTACAAAACTTCTTTTTGGTTTTGGATTAGCTTTTGAGTTGCCTGTAATTACTTTCTTTTTTGCTAAACTTGGCTTTGTTACAGATAAAAGTTTAATAGGGTTTTTTAGATATGCAATTATCATTATTTTCTTAGTAGCAGCTCTACTTACACCACCTGATTTATTGACTCAATTCTTAATGGCTGGCCCCCTAATTATCCTTTATGGTGTTTCTATTTTAGTTGCTCGTGCAGTTAATCCAGACACTGGTGAAGATGATGATGACAACGAAAAAGATGAACAGACTGAAGAAAAAACTCAAGAGGAAGAAAAATAGATCCTCTTTTAAAATCTAGTTATGATTATAAACTGCCAGAAACTCTTATAGCAGAGTTTCCGGCACATCCAAGGGACAGTGCAAAATTACTTATATACAATAGACAGACACAAGTTATAACACATACAACATTTAACAATCTTTTTACTTACTTACCAGATGATGTAACTGTACTTTTAAATAATACAAAAGTAGTAAAAGCCAGAGTTTTCGGAAAGAAAAAAAGTGGTGGGAAGATTGAGCTTTTACTAAATACTCCCTTACAAGATGAAAAGTTTTCTGTTTATATTAGAGGAAGAGTAAAAGTCAATATGGAACTTGTATTTGAGAATAACTTAGAAGCAAAAATTGTATCACTACAAGAAGATGGAACTCGTATTGTCTCTTTTTTTAAAAACAAAAAAAAGATAAATAGTGATGAACTTTTTGATATTTTGGAAAATATAGGTCATATCCCATTGCCTCCTTATATAAAACGAGAAGATAACGAAGAAGATAAAACAGAATATCAAACTGTTTTTTCAAAAGAGAGAGGTGCAGTAGCTGCACCTACAGCTTCACTTCATTTTACAGATGAAATGTTTGAAGATTTAAAAAACAAATACGAGACTCATTTTTTGACTTTACATGTAGGTGCTGGAACTTTTAAACCAGTTGAAGCAGAGTCAATAAAAGACCATGTAATGCACTCAGAGTTTTATGATATACCAGAGTCTACATGTAGAGCTATAAATTCAAACAAACCTATACTTGCTGTGGGAACTACTGTAACTAGAACTGTTGAATACTTTGTAAGAGAAAACCTCAGAGTGGGAAAAAGTGACCTATTTTTACACCCTTTAAACAAACCTCAAAGAGTCAATCATCTTTTAACAAATTTTCATTTACCAAAATCAACTCTACTTATGCTTGTTGCCTCATTTGTAGGCATCGAAAAAGCTTTAGAAATTTATAAAATTGCTGTAGAAGAAAAATATAGATTTTTTTCGTATGGTGATGCTATGTTAATTCTCTAAACTGATAAATCTATCAAAGATCCTATCATCTCATCATAAGCTTTCACTGCTTGAGCATTTGCTCCAGTAGCTTTCTCAATAGGGATTTGTTCTGTAAGCTCTTTTGCTAAATTAGTTCCACTTTGTGTTTCACTATTAACAGCTTGAACATTTCCTTCTGCTGGATTTTGTATAGTAGTTTGAGTAGAGTTAAAACCATCTGTATTAACATTTGCAACATTGTTAGCATTGTTACTCATCCAATTTTGTTGAGCAATCATAGAATTAGCATTGACTTGCATAATAACTCCTTTTTAAACTATTTACATGTATACTTTACCCATATTAAAATTAAATGGAGATAAAAATATGAAACTATACGGAATCAAAACTTGTGGAAGCGTGAAAAAAGCAATGAAATTTTTTAAAGAAAATTCAATAGATTTTGAATTTATTGACTTTAAAAAAACAAAAATAGAAGAAAAAACTGTCGATTATTGGCTCACAAAAGTTTCCATTGACACTCTTTTTAACAACAGAGGGACGACTTATAGAACTCTTAAACTAAAAGAGCTAAACTTAGATGATAAAGCTAAAAAAGAGTGGCTTATCAAAGAAAATATGCTTATAAAAAGACCTGTAATTGAATATAAAGATGATGTTATAGTAGCATTTGATGAAGAAATTTATAAAAATACTTTTATTTAGTTAACCATCTCTCTAGTATAACTTTTGCCGCCATGGAGTCTACTCTACCATCTCTTTTTTGTTTAGTAACTCCTTGCATCATCTCTTTTGCTTCTAAGCTTGATCCATACTCATCTTGATAGTTTATTTCACCATCAAATTCTAAAAGAGAAACAAAATGCTCTATTCGTCTTGTCATCTCTTCTTCACTTGAACCACCTTTTGGTACTCCAACTATCAAACTCTCTATTTTCCACTCTTTGAGAAAACTATCTACATCTTTTGCAGCCTGATTTCTATTTTTTCTTAAAATTGCAGTTTGAGGAGTTACAATATCACTTCCTAAACAGATTGCTACTCCTATACGTTTTAATCCAATATCAATTGAAGCTATTTTTTTCATTCTAACACATCTGTAAATATTGATTTTGCACCATTGTTAAAAAGATTTTGTTTATCTTTTTCATCATTTACTGTAAAAATATTGACAAAAATTCCTGCATTACTCAGGTTTTGAATCAAATCTGTATCTGCAATATCAAACGAAGGATGATAACTTCGTACTCTTAATCGTTTTAATCGTTTAACCAAATCTTTTGGATGTTCATTCTCTTGCAGTGCTGCAATATCAATATTGGAATTAAGTTTATGAGCTTGTCTTAGGTATTTATGGTTAAAAGATGAAAGCAAAACATAATTTACCATAGTATTATCTTCAATTATATCCACAATTGTTTTTACAGCTGTTTTATCAAATGGTGTTTTAGAAGCGTCTTTAATTTCTACATTTACAGGAAAGTTGTGTTTTTTTAAAAATCTCAACACTTTATCTAAGGTTAGTATTCTTTGTTTTTTTAAAGCTTTTAACTCTTCTACATTAACTCTACCATTTTTAATAGTTCCAAAAGGGTCTTCTTTTAAAAACCATTCCCCAAAATCTAATTTTTGTAATTGCTTGTAAGTATAATCAATCACTTTATAAGGTTTTTTAAATTCAGAAAATTCCTTTACATTAGAAGTCCGTTCAAGTGTATCATCATGAATGATGACAGCAACTCCGTCTTTTGTAAATCCCACATCTAACTCTATATAATCACTTTTTTTTATAGCTTCTTTAAATGCCGACATTGTATTTTCAGCTCTTATTGAGCGAGCTCCTCTATGAGCTACTATTAGTTTTTTATCTTTTTTAAAATTTTCCCAAAAACCCATACTATTCCTACTGTTGCTCTTTTTTTGTAAATATTAAATTTAACACTGCCATTATCGATGTTGATACTATAAGTAAAAATGAAATAGCATTGATAATAGGAGTACTACCATCTCGCACTTGCAGATATAAATTTATAGGTAAAGTTGTATCGGAGCCTATTAAAAACATTGTTGTATTAAAATTTTCAAAACTCATTAAAAAAGCAACTGCACCAGCTCCAATAAGAGCAGGTTTTAAGTAAGGTAAAGTGATAAGTCTTATAACATCAAAACGAGACGCACCAAGATTAAGTGCTGCTTCTTCTAAAGACTTATCAAACTTTTTTAATCTAGCACTTACAACTAGCAATACAAAAGTAGTTATAAATGAAAATTGTCCTACAACAACGAGCCAAAAACTTGGTCGAAACAATGCAATATCTATACCAAAAGCATCTTCCACATAAGTTCCAGCCATATTAGTTGATAAAAGCAATGAAATACCCAAAATAACTCCAGGAATAACAAGTGGAGTAAGGGCTAAAAAGTAAAACACTTGTTTAAATCTAAAATTTTCTTGTTCAAATAAAAATGCTCCCATTGTCCCTATAGTCAATGAAAAAATTGAAACAAAAAATGCTGTTTGAATACTCATCCAAATACTGTTCAAATTTGCACTATCACTAAAAATCCCAACTCTCTCACTCGTATTAGCAAAAAACCAATCAAATGAAAATCCATTCCAAGGAAGTGTAGGAAAATCAGAGTCATTAAAAGCTAAAACACAAGTTACTACTAAAGGAGCAAACAAAAATATATAAAAAACAACCATGTAAACAATAAATACTGCATCATATCCTTTAGATTTCGGAAGTGATCTTATCATGATAACGCCTTTGTAAGACTTTGCTTACTCAGTTTAAGTCCAAGCCAAATTATAAATGATGAGAGGACAAGAAGTAAGAAACCAAAAGCTGCACCTTGGTTCCAGTTAAAACTTGCTATAAACTGGTTATAAATTTGTTCAGTAAACCAAAGAGAATTTTTCCCTCCCATAAGATTTGGGGTTAAATAGTTTCCAAGAGTCAACATAAAAACAACGATTGCACCAGATACAATACCTGGTGCAGTATAAGGAATAACTATCTTAAAAAATATAATAAACTTTGAAGCACCCAAGTCATGAGCAGCCTCAATATAACTATCATCCATACCATCAAGTGAAGAGATAAGTGGGACTACCATAAAAAGCATAGAGGTATACACTAGCCCCATAATCATACTCACATCATTATAAAGCATCTCAATTGGCTTATCTATGATATTTAAACTAGTTAAAAAGTAGTTTATAACCCCACTTTCTCGGAGCAATATCATCCAACCATATACTCTTACAAGCTCACTAACCCAAAAAGGCATCAAAAGAAGGATAATTAAAAAACCTTTGTATTTTGGCGAAACTACTTTTGTAACATAAAAAGCGATAGGAAAAGTGATAACAAAAGTTAGAAAAGTAACCAAAATTGCATATAAGGCAACTCGAACAAAAGTAAGCCAATATATCTCTTCTACAAAAAACTCTTTATAATTTTGTAAAGACCAAACCATATCACCCATGTCGTTTTCATACTTTAATGACATCAAAAAAAGTTCTATGTGTGGTAATACTATCAAAAGAAATAACCACAAAAATATAGGTACAAAAAAGATATAAAATCCAAATTTAGTATGTTTACTCATAGCACTTACAATCACTTACATGTACACCAGCTCTTATAATCTCTCCTTCACTAACATGAGAAAAGCGTCTGTTTTGAGGTAAAGAAACCATAATTTCATGATCACTATTATTTATTGTTGCTAAAACTTTTGTATTTGAGCCATCAAACAAAATTGTTTTTACATTTAAATCAAAAAAATTCATATCCTCCATCTTCTCATCAACAAATAGTACCACTGCTTCAGGTCTTATAAATAGTTTACAATCACTTGTTATGTTTTCATCAATCAAAACTACTTTAAACTCTATCCCTTCTTTTGTTATGACACTATTCCTATTACTTCGTAGTGTTGCTTCAAATTTATTTGTTTCACCTACAAATGAGGCAACAAAACTTGTTTTAGGATTTGCATAAAGATTTTTTGGAGTATCTATTTGTTCAAATTTTCCATGGTTCATGACCGCAACTCTATCACTCATAACAAGTGCTTCACTCTGGTCATGTGTTATATAAATAAAAGTCGTTCCAAAATCATTTTGTAGTTTCTTCAACTCAATCTTCATCTGTTCACGAAGTTTCAAATCGAGTGCACCAAGAGGCTCATCAAGCAGTAAAATTGAAGGTTCAAGAACAAGAGATCTAGCAATTGCAACTCTTTGCCTTTGCCCTCCTGAAAGATCGCTTACATTATTTCTTTCATAGCCTTCAAGATGAACTTTTTTTAAAATATTTTTTACTTTTTTATCTATTTCTGATTTAGAAAAATTTTGTCTTTTAAGCCCAAAAGCAACATTTTCTCCAACATCCATCATTGGGAAAAGTGCAAGATTTTGAAAAACAAGATTCACTGGTCTTTTATTTGGAGATATTCCTATCATTTCATCTCCTCTTATCTTTATCGACCCAGAACTTGGTTCTAAAAATCCAGCTATCATTCTAAGAAGTGTTGTTTTACCACACCCAGAAGGTCCTAATATAGAGAAAAACTTTCCCTCTTCTACGCAAAAATCAACGCCATTGACTGCTACAAAATCTTCAAAACTCTTTTGTAACTCTTTTATCTCTAAAATATGATTCATTTTATCCCTTGAATAAGGAGGGAAATTCCCTCCTATATGTTATTGTGCAGCTTTAATTTTATCTAAAAGTTTACCCTCTATTTTTTCTAATACTGCTGGTACTGGTGGATACCATTTGATATTATCAATATCTGCTGTTGAAAAACTTCTTTCAAAATTAGCTTTTTTCTCAGCATCTAAAAGTGCTATTGCTCCATTCGATGCAGTTCCATAACCACTGTCATTTGTAAAATATGCAGCATTTTCAGGCTCAAGCATAAAATTAATCCACTTATAAGCACCTTCTATGTTTTTAGCTTTTGAAGGAATTGCAAATGTATCAATCCATCCCAATGCTCCACTTTTTGGTGCAATGAAATCTATATCAGGATTCTCTTTATGGAGTTTCCAACCACCGTTGTCCCAACCCATAGCTACTGTTACTTCACCACTTCTTAGCATACTTAAAAGTGCATCACCATTTGCATAATAATTTTTTGCGAGAGGCTTAGCCTTTACCAAATCTTCAGCTACACTATCCATAAGATTTTTATACGCTTCTGTATCATTATACTTTGCAAATGGATTATCTCCTTTAGCAAATGCTAAACCTATAAGAGTTGGTCGCTTAAGTCTATAAGAAATTTTTCCTTTGTACTCAGGATTGAGTAAATCACTATAGTCTTTTGCATTAGGAGCTAATTTTGTATTCACAATTAGCCCTGAAGTTCCATAACAATGAGGAACTGCAAATGACTTATTCCCTACTTTTGTATTGTTCTTTACAGCATTAAGCATTGAAGCGATTACATTAGCAGAATTAATTTTTGAATAATCAATTGCTTTATAAATATCATATTTTTCTTGCACTGAGCTTATTCTATCTTGTGATGGTTGTGCCACATCAAATCCAGCTCCACGAGTTGCACGGAGTTTTGAAATCATCTCTTCATTATTTGAATAAGTAAGTTCTACTTTTATCCCAGTTTGCTTTTCAAACTTTTCAACTAATGCTTTTGGAGCATAACCTTTCCAAGTCAATACTTTTAAAGTGTCTGCATTAAGCATACTTCCCGATAATAGCGCAACTGTTGCAACCGATACGATAGCCAATTTTTTCATATTTGTCTCCTTTGATTTGTTAGACATTATTCTAGTTTTAATTTATTACAGTTCTATTACAAACTATTACTTAAAATACCTTTTGCTTCTTCTACATGAAAAGACTCTTCCTCTTTACTCCAATGAAACTTTTGTTTAAAAATAGAAGAGACTTGCTCTAAAGATTCTTTTGTTGCATTTATATCTACAAAACCTAAACCTAGGCGTCTAACTAGAAAATCTAAAGGTTTACATGTAAACTCATTGTCTATACTATAAAAAACTTCAGCTTCAAGAAATGGATATTTTTTATGAATCTTATTAATTCCAAATTTTTCTATATACTCACACACCTCTAATGAACAATCCCCATAACAAGAAATAAGATGTTCATTTAAATCTTTATCAAACCCAAATTTATCTAATTTTTCTTTAACTTTACCAATATTTTCTCTACTTCCTACTAATTTATACTCTTTTGTTTGACAAATGTGTAAATTTTGCCTATTTTTAAAAGTAAAATTTAAAGCTTCTTCGCTCATTTTTCTATAAGTCGTCCACTTCCCTCCAACAATACTTACAAGTCCAGAATTTGAACGACTTATATAATGCTCTCTTACTAACTCTTTTGTATTTTTAATATTTTCATTTATTACTAAAGGCCTTAAACCTGACCATGAGGATAAAATATCATTTTTTGTAACTTTAGCATCAAAATATTTATCAATATGCCTTAAAAGATACTCAATGTCTTTTTCTGCAACAAAAGGTCTATCTTCAACTACCGCACACTCATCTGTCGTTCCAACTAGGCATTTACCAAGATATGGTAGCATAAAGAGTACTCTTCCATCTTCGGTTTTTGGAATCATAATTCCTTCACTGTTTGGTAAAAACTTTTTATCTATAACGATATGAATCCCTGAACTCACTTCTAAAATCTTACTGCAAGTTTCATCATCCATTTTTCTAATGTTATCACTAAATGGGCCTGTTGCATTTATAATTTGTTTTGAGAATACTTCATAATAAATATTTTTAAGTTTATCAAAAAGTTTAATGCCACAAAGTTTTTTGCCTTCATATAAAAAACCTACTACTTCTGTATAATTTCTTATATCACAACCCTTTTCTTTAGCACTTTGAAGTAAAGATATAGTCATCCTAGCATCATTAAAAGAACCATCAAAGTACCTTACACCACCTTTTAGACCCTCTTTCTTTACAGATGGAAATATTTTAACTATCTCTTTTTTACTTATAATTTGACTTCTTCCCAATCTTCTTTTTCCTGAAATCAAATCATAAAGAAAAAGACCTGCGTATATATAAGGAATTTCATACCACTTGTAAAGTGGTGTAACAAGTATAATAGGGTGAGCTAAATGTGAAGCGTTTTGTAAAAGCCTAAATCTCTCTTTAAGCCCCTCTTTGACTAAATTGTATTGCGCCAAATCAAGTTTTTTAACAGCACCTTCAAGGTATCTTACTCCACCATGAACAAGTTTTGTACTTCTACTACTTGTTCCTTCTGAAAAGTCATTTTTTTCTACTATTAAAGTTTTTAAACCCCTTAAACTAGCATCAAGTGCAATACCACAACCAGTAGCACCACCACCTATAATAATTAAATCAAAATCCTGTTTCATGTAACTTCTTTCAATTTATTTTATTGTAGTATACTCTCTTAAAATAAAACTGTAATGAAATTATTTTTTAACTCTATTTTTCCTTCTAATTCATACTCATACACTAAATTACCATATTTTGCTATTGCTTCATCAATAGATGGATTTTGTTTACAGTACTCTAAAAATGCATCATTACAAGACATAGTATTTGTTCCAAAATGTAATAAAAATTCATCTACATCATAAATTGCTTTTGCTAAATTGTTTTTTAACAGATAGTTAGTTCCCTCACTCTCACCAACCCTATGAGGAAGTACAAATATCTCTTTTTGCATTTTCAATGCAAATTCTACACTTCTCATGCTCCCACTTTTTAGATCTGCTTCACTTACTATGAGCTTATCTCCTAATGCAACAACAACTTCATTTCTTACAACAAAACTCCAAGGTGTCGCTTTAAATCCCTCTTCAAATTGACTAAGCGTTAAACCTTCTGTCTCAATACCTTCAATGATAGTTTTATTTACACTTGGATACCGTATATCAAGACCATTGGCCATTACTGCAATAGTATTTTTAGCACCTGCATTTTGATGAGCTATGCTATCAACACCCATTGCAGCACCACTTACAATGCAAACTCCTCTTTTAGAAAGTCCTGCTGCAATCTTTGCTGTTTGTTGTTTCGTATAGCTAGTAGGTCTCCTTGTTCCTATTATAGAAATTTTCTGTTTTTTAAGAAGTTCAAGATTTCCTTTATAAAAAAGCTCCTCAGGATATTTTTTCATCGAGTCTAACGCATCTACATGAAAATGAACTTCATTTATCATTACAAATCTTTTAAATAAACTAATTCAACATCTTTTAAAAGATTTTTTGCTCCTATGAGTACTTTTAAAGTGTTTTGATGAGGATGTCCAATAGCAAGAGCATAACCTCTTTTTTTTGCAATAGCAACTGCTTTTTTAAGTTGCTTTTTTATCAAATCTGGCTGTATAGAATTATCTATAAATATATCTCTTGAATAGAGATTTATGTTATATTTTTTTGCGACTTCTGGTGCTTTAGTGTCTGCTGTGGTTCTACTATCTACAAAGTGTAACTTCTCTTCTTGCATAACTTGCATGAGCTTATCCATAGCTTCATAGCTTGCTGTAAATTTACTTCCTGTATGGTTATTATAGTAATTTACATCTGGGAACCATCTTTTTATTTGCTTAATTCTTTCTCTCATTTTTTCTACAGAGTCTCCAACTACAAGAGTACTAGGTTCTGGTCTTCCAAAATTTAAAGCTTCTGTAGGAAGATGTATCATCTTAAAGCCAAAATCTTTTGAAAGATTTACTGTATCAGGATGCCTTGGTGTAGGCGGAAAAAATGATGCTGTTACTTTATAAGGAATTTTTTTTATCATTCTCGTTTGATGAGCAAATGCAACATCATCTATAACTATAGCAAGTTTTGGTTTTCCAGTATATTTTGTTTTAGCCACGACTAAAGGGTCTTTAGACTTTTTTTCTAAACTTTTTTTATAGTCTTTGATTTCAGAAAAATTGTTTTGTTTCTCCACTTCTTTGGTTTTTTCTACTGTTATAGGAGGAAGTTTTAATGCTTCTTTTACTTTTGAATATTTAGGAAGATTTGCTAAACGCTTTTTTTCCTCTTCAAGCATTTGCTTCATTTTATCCATTAAAATATCAGTTGATGCATCAGTATGTTTTTGTATCTGTTTTTTTGTGTTAAAAAGTTCAAAATAATTCACCCCATAGACAACTACAAGTGAACTCAATAAAGCCAATATAACTATAGCTAAACTTCTTTTTGAAAAAATAGTCCTTTTTTTACTAGTCTTTTTTTTCTTTTTATTATTTTTTGCCAAGTAATATCTCAACTTCTAGTATATCTACACTCTGATTGTTATGTGTTGTGATTTTAATATCATCTACAGAAGTATATTTTTTAATAACATCAATTAAATCTTTGCGCAAGTCATCAAGATAAGGAAGTTTACAATCAGCTCTTTCATGAGATAACATAATCGTAAGTCTGTCTTTTGCAACACTTGCACTGCTTTTTTTCTTGCCAAAAAAGCTACTTATAAAACTCATTTGAAAATACCTTTAATAGCACCAAAAAATCCTTTTTTAGCGCTTATGTCTAAAAACTCTATCTCTTCTCCAAGAATTCTTCTTGATATTCTTCTATAACTTTCTGCTGCTATTGATTTTTCTCTATTTATGATAGGTTCACCCATATTAGTCGAACCAATAATCTCTTCATCATCAGGAACAACGCCTATCAGAGGAAGTGCTAAAATCCCTAAAACATCCTCGGTACTTAGCATATTACCTGATTTTACCATTTCTGGTTTTATACGGTTGATAATGACATGTTTTTCAACTTCTTCACCTTTTTTTGCTTTCTCACTCTTAGCATCAATAATACCTATAACTCTATCAGCATCACGAACAGAACTAACATCAGGAGTAGAAACAATCAAAGCACGATCAGCTAAAAAGATTGAGTGTTCAAAGCCACTCTCAATTCCAGCTGGAGAATCTATAAGAACTATATCAAAATCTGTTTTTAAAGATAGTAATAATTTTTCCACTTTTGTACGATCTAGTATATCTTTGTCATTTGTTTGACTTGCAGGTAAGAAATATAAACTTTTTGCTTTTTTATCATTTATAAGAGCTTGAGAGAGATTACAACGCTCTTCCATAACATCAACAACATCATAAACAATACGGTTTTCAAGACCTAGTATCATATCAAGATTTCTTAAACCTATGTCAAAATCTATCGCTACTACTTTTTTACCAAGATTTGCTAAACCGACTGCTAAGTTTGCTGTTGTAGTCGACTTACCGACTCCGCCTTTTCCAGATGTTACAGTTATAATTGTACCCAAGTTATATTCTCCGTTTTGAAAGTCTTACATGTAGAGGAAAACCTCTACATGTAAATAGTATTAATTTTCGTCTTTATTGATGATTTTTTTAGAAGTAATCCAAGGCATCATAGCTCTTAAATCTTTTCCTGTTCTCTCTATAAGACTTCTCTCTGCATTTGCTCTTTCAGCTTTCATACGAGCATATCCTGCTTTTCTCTCTAAAATAAAATCTTTTGCAAATCTACCATCTTGAATCTCTTTTAAAATTTCTTTCATTGCTTTTTTAGATTCATCATTAATAACTCTTTTACCACTCACATAATCACCATATTCAGCAGTATTAGAGATTGAGTATCTCATATCAGCGATCCCGCCTTGGTACATCAAGTCAACGATAAGCTTAAGCTCATGTAAACACTCGAAGTATGCCATTTCTGGTTCATATCCAGCTTCTGTAAGTGTTTCGAAACCAGCTTGTACAAGACTAACAGCTCCGCCACAAAGAACAGCTTGCTCACCAAAAAGGTCAGTCTCTGTTTCATCTTTAAAAGTTGTTTCAATAATCCCAGTTCTACCACCACCAATAGCACTTGCATAAGATAAAGCGATTGCTTTAGCATTTCCAGTTGCATCTTGGTC
>Ga0193956_1000140_pt1 | contig 33334 bp, 68 predicted proteins | sample BB_7_MG_FD_140358 | JGI IMG/M metagenome (GOLD analysis project Ga0193956, IMG submission 140358) | Microbial mat bacterial communities from the Broadkill River, Lewes, Delaware, United States - BB_7_MG | ecosystem: Environmental > Aquatic > Freshwater > River > Microbial mats | place: USA...
ATAAATTACGAACATTAAAACGTCCGTAATGTAGTTTCACGAGATCAGTATTTCGAGCATTAAAACGCTCGATAACTGTTAATAAATGGAATTGCTTCGCAACTCACATTTATTTTTGAGTTATGCCCCATTTGGTTTCCAATACTTTAAAAAATCGTCTTTGTCAATATGTATATCAAAACCTTTTACATTATCATAAAAGTGATATTTCCCTCTGTATTTACCCATGTACTCATAATTACCAAACCTATCTCTTAGTTCGTATTCTACGGTATAACCGCTTTGGTGTCGTCTCGTAGTCCATCTTTCAACATATTCTAAATAATACTCTGTTTTTAATTGTAAACGAGGCATAACATCAGCTATATGTAATGCCTTTCCGTTTTTGTCAAATATTTCTAAATCTTTCATCTTTATATCATTTAATTTAGTTTGGTGCAGTTTGGTAAAAGGCACTACACATAGCCAAACCGTTACAACTCTGAATCAATATTATAAATTTTGCATAATTTGTTATCTATAGAGTTTATTATATTAAATTTTTCTCTATTTGTATGGTATAAGTTAGTGATAGTTTTAACTGAATGTTTCACAGTTGCGTGATCTTTACCACCTATTTTCTCGCCAATATACGCTAATACACCTAACTTGTATACACTAGCGAAGAAATGAGATATTTGCCTAGCTTCTAATATTTCACGCTTACGTGTTTTAAGCATGATTTTTTCAACTGAAATACCTGTCTTGATACTTACTACTTGAAGTATGCCGTTAATTGAAATTTTAGCATGCATTACACATGATGTTTGCTTTCTTTCGATGTCTTTTCGATGCAAGTTTTTGTTTATGCTTTTTTTAAGTCGTTTCATCTCTTTGAATTTAGTTTCTGCAATTTACGGGTTTAGTTATTTAGAAACAATATTGATTAGAGGTTGATAGGTAGTTCTTCTTGAGCAAGTGCGAAATAAAGGTTTTGGAGTTGGTGGAGGTAATTTATTTCAACAGTTAAGTGATCTTCGATATTGAAAAACCATATCTTATCATCTCCGAAATGCTGATATATTTCAACAATTCTACCTTTAATTTTTATTTCACCATTCACGATCCCACACTTCAAAAGTATCTCCTCGGTTAGAGGAATGGGTTTAGTGTTTACTGATGTGCAATTGCTTGGTAATGGTAATTCGCATACTAGTTGTATTTTATCGTTTACTATAATATAATTCCCAATTCTTAGTTCTTCTGCTTCCATAATCTTGTTTTTATAAGTTATCTAGTTTAATCCTTAAGTCGTTTAAATATATTTTATATTTCTTGTCTACTTGAAGTATACTTTCTAAGGATCTATTTGAATTAGTTATATTGGAGCTCTTTACGCCTAGAATTAAAGATACATGTTTTGTGGTTAAAAATGTTTTGTTATACAGAAAGTATGCTAAGAATTTTCTTACCATGCCTTTGTGTCCACGTTGGTGTTTGCTTTTTAATTCGTTAATGTGAGTGCCAAAATATTCACATACAATCTCTATAATCTTATCAACTCTTTCTTTGCTTTTTTTATCTGGGTAAACTATTTGATTAGTCCTTTGCTCGAAAGCTATTTCATTTAATTTGTTTACTTTTTGTCTATCGGCTTTTATCCTCGTTCTTAAGCGTCTTATTTCTTGGTCAATTATTTTTAAGTCTGTCATAATCTTTTATCATCTGTTTTCAAAGTTAAAAAGTTAAACATTTCATTCATCCTAGAGCCTACTCTATCCCCGTATTTGTCTTTCATCATTGCTTTTGGAATATTAGAAGACATGAGGGTTAATTTGCCTAATCTGTGGCGGTGAAAAAGAACATGATTGACTACATCTAACTCATTTCCGAAATGCTTGGCAGAACCTACTTCAGTACCTAAATCATCCAAGTATAAGATGTTTTGATACTTATAAAGTCTTAATCCTTCTTCGCCTTGTGAAGCATAAGCTAGATTTAAATTATCTGGAACTACAGCAAGCCCCCAAGATAATTGCCTATTTGTTTCCGCAAAAATATAATGGATATCATCTATCATTCGGTAATCTTCCATTATTTTAAACATCAAACTCTTCCCAGTACCTGTTGGGCCAACTACTGCAATACCTTTTTTCAAATCACCATCAAAATTTTCATCACCATGCAACCACATAATGAATTGCTTGTATACATTTTCCTCGTAAGTTGATAGTTTGAAATTTCCGCAATACTTTTTTGCTATTATGTAAATTTGTTTAATAGCGTATTTCATGTTGTAAGGCTCGTATTTGTGTCTAAGAATCTTGTCTGTCCCAGATATCGTTTGAGTATCCAATCGATTGTTTGTTATTTCCATTTTGTTTCTTGTTTGATTGTTGTAAGAATCTATGCATATACGACACATCATCTTTTTTCTTTCTTAGTTTAGGTAATGTAAGGAAATTATCTTTCCAAAAATCATCCTCTCTTCCGAATTTAACAGCCTTGGTTATTTCATCCTCTGAGTATTTATCTAATCGTATTAACTTGTCAACTGTTTCTTTCCAGTTTTCTTTTTGCTTATCTGTTAAATCTTCTATTATCTTTTTATCAAAATATTTAGAAAGAGAGTTTGTGAAATTTCTAATTTCATCTGAGAAAATTTTCTCTTCTTCTTGTTCTTGTTCTTCTTCTTGTTCTTCTTGCGATCGAGTATATATACCCTTTACATACTCTATCAATACTCTATCCTTAACCTCTGAAAACTCTTTATTTATACAGGCTACAACCTTTGGAGAGCTACTTTGGTTGTATTTCAACCAATTCCTTAAAGCTATTTCCTTAGTTTCTTCATTGTACATAATTTTATCTATATCAATGAAGTATTTAAGCAGTATGGATACTCTATCAATATTGTATCCTGTGTCAAATGATATTTGTTTTTTGGTTAATTCATAAACACCGCATTGTTTAGTTTTTTCATTAGTTAGTAAATATAAATAAAATAGTTTTTTATCTTTTTCTAAATCGCTAAACCACCCATCCCCCCATATTGACGTATGTACTTTTCTGAATATTGCCATAATTATTCGTAATAAACGTTAGTTAATTGTTTTCCGTTACTTTCAATATGCCATAAATTAGGCTTAGAAGACTCTAATTTTAAATCCTCTACTTTACCGAATCTCTCGTATGTTTGACACATGTCTATAATCCACCCAGATTCTTTATTTTTATGCGGTCTTATTGCCCTACCTACCATTTGATAATATAAAGCTAAAGAGCGAGTAGGACGGGCTAAAACAATAGTTGATAACTCAGGATAATCAAACCCAGTTGTAAGTACCCCAACATTTGCGATAACTTTTATTTGACCTGTCTTAAATTCATTCAATATCCTTTCGCGATCTTTCTTTTTTGTTTTTCCTGTTACAATTTCAGCTCTTACGTTTAATCGACTAACTAATTGCTCCGCTTCATCTATAAATCTAGTAAATACTAATATTTCATTCCGACCGGCATTGATTAATCGTTCGACTACTTCGGTTAGTTTTTTATCGAATTGGATCTTTTCATAATAAGATTTTACTGATTCGTCGGTAAAATCGGCACCAGTTGAATTAATTTTTAATTCTGATACATCCACTGCATCTATATTGTAATACTCGAGTTTAGCAAGGTGACCAGCTTCAAGTAGCTCTGATATTTGAGAATGATAAATTAAATCAGCAAATACCCTTGGACGAGTACGTGTTAAGAATTTAAGAATAGAACCACCAAACCCATCAGTAGATAGTCTGTAAGGTGTAGCCGTTAAACCCAATACTTTACAAGGAACTTGGTCTAGAAATGCTTTATACATTCCTTTCTTAGCGTTCACAAAATGACATTCGTCAATAATAATATACTTAAAATGCTCGAATAATTCAGCATTATTTTTAATGCTTCCTATCGTTGCAAATGTTATACGACTTATTTTTTTTGAATTAAAAGAAGCTGAGTAAATAGAACAATCTAAAATCCCGTACGAAGCTAGTTTATTAAAATTCTGCTCGAGTATTTCTTTCGATGGTTGAAATATCAATACAGGTGCATCGAGTCCTTTTGCAATTGCTGCAATAACTAAGCTTTTTCCTGAGCCAGTAGGAAGCACAATCATTGCATTCTTTTTAGATTTACCAGTTAAGTATTCTATTGCTGCGTCAGATGACTCCTGTTGATAAGTTCTTAAAGTGTATTCCATGTGTTAATTTTTTATAACTTTTTAGAGAAAAAAATTACTTGATTAATAATTTAATTTCCCTTTCTATGTGTTCTGGCATTGGTCTAACATCATTAAGCCACATTGATAGTTCAGGCTGTTTTACGCCTAATTTATCAGATAGCCATTTAAATTTTATTCCTTTTGCTACAATTTGTTCTTTTAGTTTCATATGTTAATTTTTTATAACTTTTAATTCAAAATAAAACTGCCATTTCTGACAGTATCTAAAATCGGTTCATTTGAGCACAAAGGCTTAACCGATTATCGATGTAAAAATAAGTATAATTAAACTAATTTCCTATTTTAAAGTGTTGAAATCAATCTATTTTATACGATTATACATTGCATAAGCTCTTTCTTTATCCATGTAATACCAAGCTGTATGACCAAAATCTTCATTACTAGGATAAACTTCTCGTTCTGGGTATTCTTTACCGAAAACTTCAGCGGCTTTAGATACTTTGATCTTCATCACTTCAAAGTCACCTCTGCCTGTTTCGTATATAGATGCTTTTTCTGTACGTTCTAACTGTGTATGGATTGTTCCGTTACCTTTGATAATTAACTCTAATTTTTGCATGACGTATTTTTATTAGTTATTATTTTTGATGACGTCCTAATTAATTTTAAAAGGACTCGGATACCCCTACCCGAGTCCTAACACATACACACTATTAACCTTTAAACTTAAAGGCTATTTGCTCTTTAATATCTTTACTTAATATAGATTTTGTTCTAGGGTGGCCTATTATTATCTCTTGAGCTTCTGAACAAGCGAATTCACATTCTGAAAGGTTAATAATATCACACATATTTGCTTTTCTTAACATTTCTAGTTCGAAAGTATTAGGATGTATTTTCTTAGTAATAGTTATTTGTTTCATTTTATAGTTAGTTCTTTTTTATATATTTCTAAATATTGATTTAATTTTTTAACGCTTGGCGAATATCTTTCAACCTCCCAACAAGCTAAAGTTTCGGTTCTTATCCCAGCCATTTCAGCAGCTTGTTTTTGAGTTAATCCTGCGTTATATCTTAATTGTATTATTTTAGTCGTAAGATCCATTTAGTTTAATTTTTAGCCCAATAAAAGCAACCAGTGAAGCAAATTGAATAATAATAGCGGTTAGTATAAAATTAAACTTCACTAGTTCTTTTTTGGTAATCTTGTTTAGGCTGTTTACATATCTGTTGTTTTGGTTATTTGTTCCATGCAGGACTAAAAGACATCGCTTTTTTTGCGCTAGTACAGTATCCAACTACTCTTTTAAAATACATTTCTTCAATGTCCGAATAGCTACCATCTTCTAATCTAACTTTTTTATACTCTCTGTAAGATAACTTACGAAACTTATTTCCACTTTTTCTTAATATAGTCATTATATTAGAAGCTACTATTTCAGATTCTGTTTTTTGTTCCACACTGCTATATGGAAAATCTTGAAAATCTTTTGGTGTTTTCATATCATTAAATTTTTAGTTTATCAAATTTACTCATTCCATTATCAAGAACCAATATAAATTAGTCTTCTCTTTGCTCTTGGTACTTCACGTAATCGGTTAAACTCTGTATTAGATTTACTTCGTTATTTTTAAGCTCATTTAAACGGATTATAATCCCATCCCATGCCTCGCGTTCAGCTTTTAAAGTGAATTGCTTTTTTATATGACAACCCCAAAGCTCGTCGTATAATTCTGCGTCTTCTTCTTCAATATCTTTCTTGATTTTAACGAAAGAACGGTTTTTGAATTTACCTCTTTGCTCAGCTATTTTATGAGCTTTCTTAAATAAATTTGCGAATGAATTAGGCATTTATAACCTCCTCCTTCATTAACCATTTACCAACTGGATTACCGTTCTCGTTTACTTCCTGCCATAACTGAGATCGTGATTTTTTAATCTGGCTTATATTGTGAATTAAGCCTTTTTTGTTTCTGTATTTCTTTTTCATATCTATAAATTTAACATTTTTTAACATAGGTGTTTATATACAACTTTTTTAAACCCTTGCAATTAGTTGTTGTTTAGGTTATTGAAGGTATCTGCAAATATATACAAATACTAATGTCTTTTATACGCTAGTTACCGCCAATTAGGCTAGAACCTCAAATTCACCCTGTGTGCTTAAGCGGCTAAAGTATTTGTCATGTTTTTGCTTGTCGTATTCTTCTACATCAGCAAAAAACTTCGGGCAATCATCTTCATCGTATGGGTCGTCATATCCACCATAATGCTCTTCTGCATAGTTATCAGCCGTTTCTTGTGCTGTTTCCATGTCTGTTTCCTCAAATCTTATGTAGGCGTCTATTCCTACTATATCACCATCTAGTTTAGCAAAATATTTTTTCATCTTGTTTGTAAATTAACTGGCGGTAACAATATATAAAAAAACATAGCTCCGTCAGTGGTTAATATTAAATTTTCTATTTCAATTTTACTTCTGTAAGTATTTGTAGTTCAGTATTTCAAAACGCTACGTTTCTTATACTCAACGTTAGCGGTTATTATCGCTAAACCCACAACTTTTTAAGAATCCTTGTCCTACTGGTGAGCCTAGCCATTGTATTGCACTTAGTACTATTTGCTTTTCCCTATCGCTTAAAAAGTCGTTAGGCGTTGTGCTGTTATTTGGGTGTCCAAAAACCAACCTATCAATAGTATTTGCACTATATCTTGGCTCTACAAATTCAGCTATAAATTTGTCGTGTATCTCTTTTTCTTTAGGGTTGGTTTTGTGTCTATGTTCGTTAAATCCGTTCATAATTTTAAAGTAATAACAACCGCTAACAAGCGGTCATAGTTAATAAAGCCAATTTACATTTGTTCGTTGTAGGTTGCAGTAGTGGGTGGCTTTACTAACCATACCGCATCTACGTTAACCTTTAAAATGAACATCATTAATAACTATTAACCACTTCTGATCTGTGTTAATACGCAAGTCATCAGGAGCCTCTTTCGAGAGGCCGTTGTAAACCATTTTAGTCTTTCTTCTAATAAACTCTTTTTTCTTGGCGATAAAACAAGCCACTGTTCTAAATGTCAGTCGTGTATATATTTCCTGTTGGGTTTTCATATCGTTTAATTTTTGATTGATTAATTAACTGTTTTAAGGATTCGTTTAATTCTTCTCTCTCAATTGTCTTATCAAAATACTGCACAAGTCTCATATAGCTTATACCGTGGCCTGTTCTAATTGTTTCTGCGTGTATATAATTTAATACACCGTTATTTGTCGTTTCTTGATTCATGATTTTATTATTTTGATTCCTGACTTTTCCAATGATGGAGGAAAGATTTTTTTAAACGGTATAAGTAATATAATCAAAGTAAACAAAAACATAACTATTCCGAATAAAATGGCTATTGCTTGTAGTATTCCCATAGCTTGTATTTTTTCCAATCGTTTTTATACTGTATTTCTGCTTCTTTATCAGTGTAGTCTTCTAAGTGTACTATTGTAACCGTTGAATCTTGGTATACAATGTTTTCTTGCTGTACTGATTTTATTGGGTCGTTAAATATTAAAGAGATAGCTATTAATACTACCATTAAAATTATGAACTTATAGTAAAGCTCGTTGAATTCTGTTTTCATTACTCAAAGTTTAAGTACATTACTGTTTTCTTCTTTGTATACTCAAAATTCCTTTTTATATACCTTGCAGCTTGTGATGTATCAGTGAAAGCATTTACACGGTCAGAAAAGCGCATTATCTCGTATTTCTTGGTGTTTTCATCTAACTTGTAGACTACGAATTTATCTCCGATTTGTTTTAGCTTGTATTTCATTGTCCAAATCTTACTATACGTACATGAACAATAATATCTCCGACCATTACTCCTTCTAATATTTCAGAAACACTATTTATCGAAGGGTATCTAAAACAATCAGGCAGTTGCCATCTTTCAATTATTTCTAGAATGCCTTTATCATTCTCAACTGATTCAGTAAAATTATTTCTTAAAACTAAACCATTATCTGTTTGATTGTAAGTAGTACATGTTAATTTATATTTCATATCAATTATTTTTTAGGTCTAAATTTCTTAACTAATGATTTCACATATAACAGATGTATGTCTTCCAATAAAGTAACACCTATGTTCATTCTTATTACGTGGTCTAAAATTGCTTGGTTTTTCATAGCTTTTCGATTAGATGGTTAATAACTGCTTTTATAATTAAGCTTTCATTTGTTTGTTTCTCGAATGGTAATCCGTGTCCCAAATCACAAGATTCAATAATATTATCTACTTCTGCGATTGCTGCAGTTATCTCATGATCTACATCATATTCTCTCGCTAATTCTTCTTTTTTACTGAATTTGATACTCCGTATCTACATGAACTATGCATATCAATTATTTTTTTAGTTTCACCCAGAAACCCCGCATTTGTTTCAGTGCGGGGGTTTCTAAGATTGTTTATCTATTTACAATTATATTATTTATCTTATACCGTATTCGACTCATTGCCATAGATACAACACCCATTTTATTTATATAATCTTTTATTTCCTCCAGTTCTTTTATTGAGTTTTGTACACAATTAAAAGCTTCATCAATCTCTGTTGGTTTTGTTCCGTTTGCTTCATACTCCGCTCTGGCGTGAACTAATACGTCTAGTACTGAATTTAAGTTTTTCATATCCTTGGTTTTTAGTTTATTAAATCTTTAGCTTCATAAATATACTCGCATTCTGGGTATTCAGAATCTATATATTGCCAAAATTTTTTACTATCTACAATTTTAAACCATTCTTTTGCTTCTTTAAAATCTCCGCTGTGAATGCAATTAATTATATATTCGTAAGTATCATTCATATCCTTAGTTTTATGCAATTTACTTTTTTACTTGTTTAGAAACAATATTAATAACGGCTTCGATTTTTAATAGTGTTGAAATTCTAGGATCGTAATTAGGATTATTCTGAATGCTTGAAAGGATTCCTTTGCTTAATCCAGATAGTTTAGATATTTCATAACGGCTATAACCGCTTTCGTCGATACGCTTGTTTAAGTCTGCTAGTATTTTTTTAACTGTGTTCATTTTATTTTTTTTAGTTATACCACCAGTTCCCCACAACGAATAAACGAGGTGGGGCGAATTGGAAAAGTGGTGTCTTATACTTTATAATAATCGTCGGATTTTAAGAACTGTTTCCAGTCGTTCTCCGTATTCATTTCTTCGTTATCGAATTCTGATTGGCTCATTTGAATAGTTCTGTATTTTGCAGATAATTTACCATCTACATATTTACGAATTGTAAATGTTCTCTTGCTTTGATTAGCTGTTGCAGTGATTGTTTCGTTTGAAGTTTTCATATCGTTTATTTTAGTTTGTTTGAATTATTATACTGTAAAGATAACAATTAGTTTCGAATAATGAACTATTTATTTAAAAAAAGAACCATTCCGATGTTGTTTAGAATGATTCTAAGTAATTATTTAAGGGTTTCTATCTCTTCTTTTATATTAGCAATCATTTCGTTATAATCAGATTGAGTACGTTTAACCATATTATGACGCCTAAGTGCTAAGTCTTGCATAACCTCTTCACCTACTTCAGTTAAGAGTCTTTCACCGAATATTACAGTATTTCCACTTAAATTTATATTGCAATGATAGCACTGAACTCTTACATTGTTTCGGTCGAAATATAAAGCAGGATAGCCTTTTTTAGTGTAATAATGACCTCCTTGGCAATTACTGGTTCCAATTTTTAAAGGAGCGTCACATGTAAAGCATCTAGTATTTTCTCCATCTTCTGAGTAAGTTAATTTAATCATTAAACTGAATAAATCCCAATACTTCTTTTTTAATTTGGTTAATGTGATTTTCTTTTTAGCCATTACGTAAAATGTTTGTTTATCTCAATTATGTTTTGATAGTAATCATATTTACCCCTGTATTCTTCTGGGCTAGGCAAATAACACCCTTCGGATTCTGACCACCTCCTGAAACGCTCTGTAAAATCACTCATTTGTTTTGTGTCCATATCTCTAGTTCTAGCTAGATATTTACTACCGTTCTTTTCGTATACGAATATATCGTGGAAGTGTCTTTTAATAGTTGTTTTAGCTTCATCGGTTGTGTATCCGTGCTCTAATCCCCATAAAGTAAACAATACATGTAAATAGGCGTTTTGGTTGTTGGTTCGCTTTGGTTTTATCTTCTCAAGTTTAACCATAGCACCATCAGAAATAAGTTTAGTAAGATAGGTCGTTATTTGTTCGACCTTCTTACTTTCTTTTAGGTTGTATATTGCCATTAATGATGTGGATTATAAAATAAATCGAATAAATCTTTAGTGTTGTAAAGCTTTTCTTTGTATTTCCAGCACCTACCATCTTTACTTGCGTGTACTTCAATATTATGATTTAGTAATTGCCTACCAAATAAAACAGCTTCTCTACTATAATCTGCATTGGCTAATACATCATAAATATTTCTGTACTCATTTTCAATCCTTTCTAATGAGTTTTTAATAGCTATTTTATCACGCCTTAGTTTATCTAAATGTAAAGCAATTAAAACTATAAAAAATAGAACTATTATTACTAGTCCGTTTGTGAAAGCTAATTCACTTTTTATTATTTCTTCCATATCTATCTACTTAACTCGTTATAAACTTCTTTATCTAAATACTTTCTTATAACCTTCTTCTCAGCTTCGGTTAGTTCTTTGTATAGTTGTTTTAGTTCTTTCATATCTATTATTTTAAAGTTTTCTTAAAGTTCAAACTATCGGCTAGTTTGTTAATTCAGGGTTATCAAATATATTACCTATTATAGTCTTATTAGATGATGCCAAAATATTATTTGTTTTATGAGTTATTCCCATTGCATAAAACGAAGGTGCGTGATATTCCACTACAGTATAATATTCTTTACCGTAATTTTTAGACATAAGTATATCGCCTTCATAGATATCAACACCATTATTGTCTTTTAATCCTGAAAACTGTTGAACTATTACATCATTAAGATTGTCCAAACTAACTTCGCTCATCCAATATCCTAGCAATATACATTCACCCAAAATATCACAACCTTCTACTTTATTGTATCCGTGAAGCCATTTATTAATCCCAGTGTGGTAGCCTCTAAATTTTATTTTTCTCATAGCCTCTCTTTTATTTGTTTATAATTTTAATGATTCAGCAATCAATAATAACTGTTTCTTTCTTGATTCTTTACCTACGTGTTTCCTTATTAAGGTTGTATTAACTTTTTGAAGAGATGTAAGTAAGTTTAGTTCTTTCTCTGTTAATTCGTTCCTACTATTTTCAATTCCTGCTACATCTTTTAACATATTAGCCTCATTGATGTATATAAACGGGCTAGGTTTCTTCTTTTTTACTTCGGTATATTCTTCTAAAATCGCTACGCCCATTTCTTTGTAGTAGTCGCCTGAATCATTTCTAGACTTAATAAGTCCATCTAAAACCCATTTTAGAGCCTGTACTTTAAATTCTAAAGATATGTACATTGCAAAATCAATAAATAACAATGGGTGCATCCATGTTTCGGAATTACGTCCTTTAGATGATATCATAGGCTTGTCTATGTCTTCATTTTCTTTAAGGAAAGTGATAAATTCTTTTACGCTTTTTTGCCTTTTATAAAAGTCTAAACTTCGTTTATCGTTGCCCTCTGTATTATTCCATGAATCTATAATAGAATTAGCGCTAAAATACCCGTCTTTAGTCCTTTGCTTTACGATTTCATCTCTTATCATTACTTGGTTTGTCTTCATATATGTATTATTCTATTGATTCATTACAAATATAATACATTTATTTATAATCTATGTATTATTTTATGTTTTATTCTTCATTATAATTAATATTAATAATTGTAAATATTATGATTTTAATTAATTATTTTCAATCCAACCACAAAAAAAGCGGAAACCTACCTAGTAAGCTCCGCTAATCTTCACGCTACAAAGTACATATTGCCAAATATTACTTGCGTGATTGGTTATTTTAAAACGCTGGTTATTCTTTCTTGCCTAGCATTTGAATATTCGTACACTTTATTTTAGTTGCGTAACGCTTTTCATTGTCTTTAGTATATTCTTCTGTTGTATACTTTCCTTCAACATAAAGATGCATACCTTTCTTAAAGTACTTTTCAGCTACTTCTGCAAGACCTTTCCAAGCTACGCAATTAATCCATTCTGTTTTTTCTTGCTTTTGGTTTTGTTTGTCCGTCCATTTCTCAGTACATGCAATTGAAAAGTTAGCTACTGCAATTCCACCGTCTAAGAATTTTACTTCTGCATCGGCTCCCAAATGGCCTATAAAAATACACTTATTTACTGACATATTACATCTATAAATTTAGTTGAACTTATACTTTTCACTTCTACTATTTCTTCAATCTCTTTACGGGCGTTTATATCATTATCGCTTTCAATTAATACATAACGCTTAAATTCTTTTCCATCGATATCTTCCTCGATACATGTAATTAAATACCAAATGCCAGCTTCTTTATTCACTATAATATCGGTAATAGTGGTAGGCCTTATTACATATTCACCAATGGACATTGGAATCTCGTTTTCTTCACAGTACTTAAAAAATTGTTCTTCTACATGAGCGTATGTATCTGCTGAAAATAATATATCTACAGATTTACGTTTTTTGCCTACTTCTTGTTTGAATGTCAATTTAAATTTCATAATTTTAGCTTAACTATTATTATCACTTTGATGAAGTCTTAAAACCTCACTCGATTCTTTCTTGTTTTTATAAATAAATTCCCTTGCCTGTTGCTCCGATAAGTGGGAGTTCATGGCTCTTTTTTCATAACAGAATAATCCTTTACCCTCTTTTTCTCTTATATTTTCGGCTATCTTTTCTTCATCGTAATTATGTTCTATTGCGTATAAATCATAATCTTTCGCTGTTATCCCTTCTAAATGCGATGTATCAGTAGCATGTAATATCTTGCTATCATTTTTAAAAATCCTGTAGCCGCAATTTGGCACATCATGATATAATTTAATTGGTGAGATAGAAAAAGAACCATAGTTATAAACATCTCCGATTTTGTAAACATCTATATTCTTTACATGTCCTTTTATGTGTTCCACCATCCATTCGCAACAGCCAAACCTTAAAGTAGGTCTTTCTTTACTTAGTTTTTTAAGCGTGGTTATATTAACATGATCTTTATGCTCGTGAGTTAAAATAATCACCTGTATATTTAACAGGTGATCTTTTAGAGCTTTGAAAGGTACACCACAATCAACTAATATAGAATTATGATACAATACAGCGTTTGCTTTGCTTCCAGTAGCTATTACTTTATACATTATATTTTGACTGTTTTATTAGGTTCTTCTTGAGGGATAATCTCAGCATCTGTAAAATTACTATTATTATCCTCATTATCGCTGTCATTAGCTAATGCTTTGCCTAATTCAGTACTCATAACTCCATAAGTACCAAGCAACGCTTTTAAGACTGTTTTATTAGCCATTTTCGGACGGGCTTCCGAATCCGACCACTTACTACTACTACCATTGCTTTTTTTATCGTACTGATAAGATTTAGAAAATCTAAGTGCATGAGCTTCTATTTGTGATTCTGTCATATATACCGAAGCTCTAAAACCTGAATTCAATTTTAAACAAGCCAAATAGCCTATTATTTTATTATCTGGGAATTCACCCAATATAGTTACTTCACCCGTAAATTTATTTCGCTTTATTTCTCCTTCTCTTATTTCAACAGCGTTTAGATACTCATAAGCTCCTGTTCTAATAGCTAATTGAATAAGGCCTTTATATCCTATTTGAAATTGAGGAACACCTTTATAAGCTATTACATAAGCATACCCTAGATTTTTATTAAGAGGTAGGTTTAAAGCTGTGGCATTCATAGCACACATCATAAGTTTTTTAGGGTCGCATTCGGCTATATTCTTATCATTTTCGCTTAACGCAATTAGGTTACTTACGAATTCGCTTTTATTGTCCTGTAAATTCTCAGTTAAGAACTTTTGAGTATTAGGAAAGTTTAAATAATTTCCTATAGATACTTTTGTTTGTGGTTTGTTTGACATATCTAAATATTTTTATAAGTTATTCCGTTATCTTTCATGTATTGGCCTAAAGCTTTAAGTTTCGAATAAGTCGAACTAACTTGAAATGAAGCATTTACAATATCTTCTTTAGTTTCTACTTTTGGAGCTTCAACTTTTACTGGATTACTAAAACTACTAATTACAGGTTCTTTTTCAGGTGTAGTAACAGGTTTAATATCTTTTATTATCTCTTCAAATTCAACAATCTTATCCCTAAACTCGTCTTTTGAAAGTTCTTTTACTGCTTCCGTACTTATATAAATCTCTGTATTGAATGCAAAAACATTTGTTTCTGTGTCTAAATTCATTCCGACTCGCTCGAACTCTAACTTCCTTCTATTAAGTTCCTGAATCTGCTTTCTTTTTAGTTCAGTTTTTTCACGCTCTTTTCTGTCTTGGACATCTTTAATAGCTTTAGTAGTGTTTAAACATACCTTGTATTCGGCCATTATTTCAACCTCATGTTCTAGCGTTTTAATTAAAGAAATATCACCAGTTACACGTTCGATAAATTCATTTACTTGTTCTTTGTACTTCTTTTCAGTAGTAGAAAGATTGATATCTAATCCTAACTTATCAAAGCTTACGAAATCAATATTTTCAGAAGAAATAAGCTCATTAAAATAAATCTCTACTACTTCTTTTTTCTTAGCTTTTAAATCATTCTCTACACTTGCTATTTTATCTTTCAATAAATCAATAGCAGATTTATACTTTTCTGATACCTGTGTTTTATATTCAGCTTCAAAAGCTTTATAAGGATTGTTTATAGCCTTACCTATATCTTTTCTTTGATCTTCGAAAGCTTTTAATTCAGAATTTAAAGATGTTCGCATTTCTTTAAGGCTCTTTCTAGTATCCTCAGTAGCTACTTGTTTCTCAATGTTTAAAGACTCAATTCTTTTTGTAACTTCGCTACCTATTTCTTTTAGTTTGTGACTAATTACAGGTACTTGCTCTAGTTTAATTTCACTCATATCAATTAATTTTTAGTTTACCAAATTTACTAAAATAAGGCCACATTATCGAAGCCTTATGTAGTTTAGAATAATTCTAAATTGTCATTACAATAATCGGTTAATAGTTCGCAAATATCCGATATAGTTAAATTGTTGTCCTGCTGTTCTCCGTCGGTTGTATATACTCCGAATTCTAAAGTATTAGGGTGTACATTGCAATAGCTTACATGTTTCTTTACTACTACAGTACCTACTACATCGATAACTAAATTACGCTTCCAATTCGGTAAAGTGTAACTAAATTCTAAGCCTTCGATATTTACTTTTAAAAAGTATTCTCCGCAAGAATTACCCATTTCTTTGTCGTCGAGATCAATATTTAAAATCTCGGGTTTTAGCACTTTTATTATCTTGTCGCGCATATCTCTTCTATTGTTTTGATTTCTCCAGTTTCTGAATCTTGAAATTTATCACCGTCAAAACAGTTTTTAAATTTAATTATTTCGTCACGTGTATATTCGTAACTACTTTTTGTTTCCGTTTTCGGGTGACATTTATAAATCCTCTTATACATGACCGTAGATTTTTTTATTATATTTTTTAATTTCTTTTCGCTAGCCTCTTTGCTTCTAACAGATAAATTTATACCCTCTCTTAAAAATTTGATATCTTGATCTATATTGCCTTGATCTAAAGACCCTATAGCTAAACTGAAATTACCCGATATTTTAATTAAATCTTTTGGAAGTACATTATATTCATCCGCTACTTTTCTAAGTATATTATCAATATTTTTAACTTTTCCAGCCACAGAAATCATTAGGTATATCTTTCTTATGGCTTCTTCTCTATTTTTCGCTATTTCTTTCATATTGTAAAGTAAGTTTAAATTTAGTTTAGAATGAATATAAATTAGAATGGTAGCTTATCTTGACTATCTTTATACTTAAATTCTTTACATTTACTCAATAATACCTCTTTAATTGCATTGTGTATCAAGTCGTTGTATTTTACTTTATGAAATTTCAAATAAGCCATGTATTCGTTTGTTTCTCTATCAATTCTAATACATTTTACTATATCTTTAGTTTTCATACACTTACAAAGATTTGTAATACAAAATTGGCATTTAAAAACAAGTTATAAATAATTAGCCATTGAAAAACGACCCCTAAAAACCCAGTCCCATCTCCTGCCACCGTTCCACTCGTACTCAATTTTGTATTGCTTATATTTTCTGTTAGGGTCGTATTCCAAAACCACACCATTTCTTTCAACTTCTCCTGTTCTTGAAGAGTTGCATTTTACTTTTATCTTTTTACCTACTGTTTCAAATTTTTCCATCACTAAATAACTCTTTATAACAACGGCTCATACACCATAAAAGCAATGAAATTCCGTTATTTGATTAAACATTCTGCTATGCTTTTACGGTGCATAGCCAAACCGTTGTATAGCATTTTATAAACCAAATGCTTTATTTTAAAACGCTACACAACAACAAATATATTGCATTGTTTTCGTGCGTTTAATCAGCTTTGGCAGTATGCTACGTTTTTAATTTTTGCCCACCCGCTTTTGCTCTTGCGAGCAATTAAGGTCATAAATCCATTGTGAATAAATCTCTGTTGCTATTTGTGCAGTCATTATAGGGGGTACGCTCATGCCAATTAAATACTCAGGTTTATTTTTTAAGAAATTATAATCCTGTGGGTAAGTTCCACCATTGCAAAAACTTTTTTTACTCAAAAAATGTCCAGAATAAAAATCATAAACACCACCTTTACTTGTAATAGTTGGCAATATCATATCATTTTTTGCGAAAACATCTGAGAAGCAAGACCCTGTGCCGTTTATTCTGCTTGTAATATCTCCAAAATCTCTGTCATTTTCTTCTCTTTGTTCCCACCGTTCATAATACAACTCACTTGCTTTTCTTCCAATACCTCTTTTTATTTCTTTATATTTTATGCCCGGTTCATTGAAATTGAGTTCTATTTTTGGTAATATATCAAACAAACTTACTTGCTCTAAAAATGGTTCTGCTAAATCTTTTCTAAGGCATACAAAAAACACCCTTTCCCTACGTTGTGGCACACCCATTTTTGAAGCATCTAATAACCAATGTTGGCAGTAATAACCAGCTAAATCAAATTCTCTATATATACGCCTTACATATTCTTTTGCATTACCTAAAAGCAACCCTTTCACATTCTCAGCAACTACAACTTTTGGCTGTAATTCTTTTGCAAGGTCTATAAAGTCAAAAAATAAGTTATCCAAAACCTGTTCAGCTTGTCCTTCTCTAAACTTTTTTTCTTTTCCCCAATCTTTTTCACGGTTTCCAGCCATTGAAAAACTGCTACAAGGTGGCGACCCGTCCAAAATATCGAGGTTATATAATTCTTTTGGTAAATCTTTTCTAAGTTTAAAGGTTTGTATAGGCTCTAAATAAGCATACTTTGGGTTGTGGTTAGCTATATATACCTCCATCATCTTTGGGTCAATCTCATTGCATCCTAATACATCAAAACCAGCTAATTTATACCCCATTGTCGAACCACCACCGCAAGCAAAACAGCTAAAAACCGTTCCTTTATCTTTGGTAAAATTTGCATCTTTTAATGTCCACTCATAATTAAATTTCATAAAAATCCCCCTCCCTAAAAATTAAAAACTATTCTGTTCAATTAATCAAATTCCGCATTCAACGCAATATATTATTAACGTTATGGCGAATTAAAGTTCCTGCCATATTTCAGTTTTTTTATACCAAATTTGTAACCCTGCCCTTACGAAAGCATGGTATAAATCATAGCCTTCTAACGTCTCAATCCTACCTGTGTTAATCCACTTTATCTTAAATTTTTTCATATCTAAAAATTAACTCGCCATAACAAAATGTAAAATTAAAAGCGTATATGGCGTTTGCACTTTCAAGGTTTCTTTTCTGGTTACGCTTCAAATCTTACATGAAACGTTGGCAAGCATTTACGTTTGTTTTATTTCTAATCCGCAGTTGTCGCACCATACCATTTCAGGGTAATTAGGCTTAGGCTGTTCGCAGGAACAAAACGTCTTGCCAACAACATCTATAGGTAATACTGCGCTCTCGTTCATAGGTTCAGCCACCGCCATTACTGCGTTATCATTAAGCCAATTCCTTACATTCTTAAGTTTTTGCTCTGTTGTAACTTCTGGGTATTTTTCATTATACGCCTTTATTAGTGGTATTGGCTTTAAGTTTGGGTTTTCTTTTGCAAACTTCGCTATTCTAATCATGTCTAAACTGCTGTAATTAGGTCGTAATGCCATCGCTCCGTTATTTTAAGGTTATTAACTCGTTTTAATTCTGTGCAAAACTGAAGGGCAGCACGTACCCATAGAAAAACCGTTATGGCAAATGCGATTCTACATCATCTATAAATTTCACCATAAACTGCTTAAAGTCCTCTCCGTCCATGTCCATATCAAGTTCTATTGCCGAAATAAAGAAGCTACCTTTGTTTAGTAGTTCTATAAATTTAGGTAAAGCACTTGCCATAACACGTTGTAAATGCAAACCGCTGCTCTCGTTCGAGCATTCGCCACCACGCAACTTTTCAATAGCTTCAGTGCATTGCTTTATCTCATTTTTACACTTTTCTACTATATCCAAATCTCCTTGTTTAGTCCAAATTCTTACTTCACTTTCCAGTGCTTTTATTGCATCATCTAGTATTCTTAAAGCTTTTTCCATCGCTCGGTAATTTATAATTTTGTAACTCGTTTCAATTTCAGTGCTATTTGGTAAAGCGGTCAGCACTTACAACCACCGTTATATGCAATTACCCACCGCACATATCTAGCAACCCATCAATATCTGGTGGTTCAGGTTCTTTCCACCCCTCACCATGTATCTTTTTCATATACTTATCATAGCACTCGCTAGAGCATACTGGAGGTTCTGTTGGCATACCTTGGCATCCACACATGTACCCACTACAGCACATTTGTACATCAATTTCAGTTCCACATATATCACATTCTGCTTTCATTTGTCTAAGTTTTGCCACCGCACTATAAAAGCATATAACAACAAATAAATGCCATTGGCTATTTAGTTACGGTGTATGTTTATAATTAAATTTATCTCATTATATTTAAGTTCAACGGCATTTATTCAAACCGTTATGCCTCATTTACTTCTATTGTAAATTTTGGATCAATATCAATGTGTCCTATTATGTTTAACACGTCTGTTCCATCAGAACTCTCCGTAAACTTCATTATTTTGGTTTTATGTGTAAATTCTTGCCCTGTTTCTACTTTTAAACGAGGCATAACACCACATAAAGTGCAGTTGCTTTCTCCCGTATCAGTTTTTTGCCCTCGCTCTATCCTTTCACCTACTTCATCTATCCATCCTTGTTCTTTGCACACTTCATCACCAGGTATCATCCATAGTTCAGTCACTGAATCGTATTCGCCAATTGTCCATCCTTCGTTGTTGTATCTTATCCAATAAAAACCATTTTCCATCGCTCAAATATTTATAGTTTGTCACTCGCTTTAACTTTTGTGCTGTATTGGTGCAGCAACCGACACCTTATGCTTTTCGTTATGCGCAATTAACGCACAATTATAAAGCCACTCATTAACTTAAGTATATTTTCTATTGGCTCTTTTTCATCGACACCTAAACCTTCTCGTATCTGCGCCCACACACACTCTTCTAGTTCTTCATCTGATTCATTGCCTGTAAATCCAAACGCCTCACACACACCTTTTTTGTCATATTCTGGCATACCTGGCAACATCAGCATATTGCATTCATCTAATTCTAAGCCAAATTCAAACTCCTTCCATTCTGCATAAGAGTCGGTATAAAAGCCCCATCCAAAATCTCCTTCTTCTTGCCAGCCGCACTGTCCGAATCTAAATTCTTTTACAATATTGCCTACGCACAATGTTCTGTTATTATTGTCTTTCCAATCTATCTGTATCATATTCCAAATAAAAGCGCATAACAACGGCTAAAAATAAAAGCTGCTATGTTGGTATGCTAGGTTTGTATTAATCAATTTAATTAGTCTCTATTCGTTATTTTATTGCGTTCTAAACGCTTCAATTCTTAGCTAAACGTTATGTGGCATGTTGGGTAAGCCACAATATTAATCCTCCTACATAAACTATCAAGCTGCTGCATAAGTGGTATGTAATAAACCATCGGTTATTTTGCAAAAACCAACTTGTATTTGGCAGCACCATTCCTATTAGTGGTATATGGTACAAAACACGCCACATAACACTAGGTATAATGCAGTTTTTTACTTGCTGTAGTGCAAAATTTAAAGTGCTAAACGCTGCTTTGCTTACGTCTCCACTTTTGCTCAATTCATTAAGTGCTGTTTCTAATTGTTTAAGTTCTTTTTTCATTTCTAATATTGTTTAATTCTGTGCTATTAATCCGTAAAAAACCGACATCATACCATCAACGTTATGCCTTATTTAAAGCATCTTTAAAACCCTGCTTATAGCCACAATATGCGGGCATGTGTCCTTTATTCCACTCTTTAGCTTTCTTCGGGTTGTTAGTATCGATTTCCTTATAGTTAGCGTCCGCATATTTTTGCGCCTTAATTTGTATTTCCTCTTTTGAAAAACAAGGCATAACATCAGCTAATAAACCAGCTTTATCACTCGTTTCTTGGTCAGCCAACGCCTCCTTTGCGAACTCAGAAGCTTTGCACATTTGCCTGAATAAACATGTTTCTTTGGTTCTCATTTTGTAAGCATTCAGAGTTATTCTAATTGCATCCTCAATTTTTTTCATTTTCCACTCTGGAATTTGTATCATTTTTTCTTCTGCCATCGCAATATATTTTAGTTTTTATACTCGTATTAAAATTCTCGGTAATCAATCAAAGCCAGTTCATAGCTGGTGTCCGTTAGGCACAATGCCTATATATTATCTTCATTCACTGTTATTGGTAGGTCTGTACTTCTATTTAAAAAGGCACAGTGCCTAACAATGCGTATAAATAATATTTAAAACTATCTTCCATCAAACACCACCAGCATACTATCGTGCATCGGGGCTTTGTCGGTTACATATTCACCTTTAGTGTTTATCCCACAAAATTTTATTCTGCCTTTTATAAATCTTATCTCTGTTTGGTTCGGCAATATTTGCTCGTGAAATAACTTTGTGCTTGTACTTACAGGCAGCAGCATTACACAAAGTTTGCCTTTCTTTGCTTCTAATATTGCCTTGGTTACAAACGCCTCTTTAAGTTTTCTGCTATAAGGGGGGTTAATAAAATTTCTCGCACCCCATTCTATTTCAAGCCCATCCCATTTTTCAAGGTCATGTTCATACGGGCAAGGATCAAAGTCAAAATCAAACTCCTCCCGCAATTTAGTGTAGTACTCAGGTGGTGTAGCCCAGTTATCGCTATGTTTTAAGTTTCTGTTCTTCATGTTACTTTTGTTTTTCAAATCCGTTTTAAATACTATTCATACGCTCACCGTTAGCACCAATTTATCCCGTCTTCTAACAGAAATTGAACGCTTTTAGTTTTTTTGTTGTATCTAACTATTTGCCCAAGTGAAATCATTTTGTTTTGTTCTGCTGTTAGAAGCCTACGCTCAAGTGTCAACTCTTCATCAAGTTCGTAATCTTTTCTAAGCAAGCATTCTGCCCACTCACTATCAAACTCTACCACCCAACCGCACTTTAAAAAGGTGCTAACAATATCTATATTGCATGGCTTTGCTTGTGCTTCTTTTCTTCCTTCTTCGTACATTTGAAAGTCATTCATTTTATTAAAGTTTTAAGTTAATATTCGCAACGTGGCATACTCAAACCGTTAGGCACAATTAGTCCTCGCTTGGTATATCAAACTCCTCTCTTATATCCTCAGTCGCTTGCTTTATCATTTCTTCGAGCTTTCGTGCTTTCATTTCCGCCTCGTAAAGTCTATCTTCCACAAGTTGCTTTGCTGTTTTATCAACATACTTTTCTATGTTGTTCACTAAGTCGTTAAAAAACTTCGGCTCTAATTCCTTGCCATTTACAAGCAGTTTTACCTCATAAGCTCCTTCTTCTCGTGCGTTCATTATAGTATCACCATCTAGGCTATTTAACAGCTCGGTATGTATCCATTCTTTTCTGCTATTTGTATCTTCAAATGTAATTCTCATAATTAACTGTGCCTAACAAAGTATATAACACATAGCTGTCAGGCTATTTTTTAAACTATGTGCTTAATTAATAATTTAATTTTTTATCTACAAGGTCTGTGATGCTACGTGTTATATACAAACCGTTGGTAGTTAATTACGCTTCAATCAAGAATGCTATTTACAGCAGTGTAAATCAGTTCTATAAGGTAAAGCACAGTTTTCCAACTCACCTGAATCGCATAATTGATAGTAATCGCATTCTTTCTTACGCTTGACGGTTTCTGCAGTCAAATTTTTAAGATCTTTAATTATCTCAGAAAAAATCTCAATCTGTCTCCTGTTGTATCTTTGTTCTTCTTCAAATAAATTATGGTACATTTTGCGCCAATAATCATAGTACCATTTTTTCTTGCCCTCGTACTTAAGTATTAAATCTTCTTTAGTCATTTCCTGTTATTTAAGTAAAAATTTAACTTCTCAAAACCTAGATTCAATTAAGCTCAATACTTCGTCTGTACTTTGTTTATCTCCGTACATTCTTAGTAATTCTACAGCAAAATCTTGCATTCCTAAACTATCGGCCGCTACTATAGCTTCAATTACTTTAATTTCTAGTTTGTCTTCCATATCTATTTTATTAATCGATAAGCCTCGCCTAAAGAAATATCTTGACTCCAATCAGTAATGATGTAATACTGCTTATCGTAATCATCAGTATAGATAGTTAACGAGTTAATAACGCCTCGTTTTGTTCTCATCATAGATGTACCAGTATTCACAACCTCTTTAATGTCATACACTTTTAGATATTGATGATACATAGGGACCATTCCTGAATCTATTAAGGCTATTCCCCTGTTTGAGTCTTTCTCTACTACTGCGAATAAATTACACTTCTTTTTCATATCGTTTTAATTTAGTTTATACAAATATAAGTATAAGTTTGTTTAGAATGAATATAAATAGAATAGTCCAATATAGGGTATAGTATCCTTATATCCCTCATATCTAAGTATTAGAATATATTTAAAGATAATAACTTTAAACTGTTGCTTTATCCAATAAGCTCCCTCACGTACATTCCATACGTATCAATACAAATCTCTTTAATATTGAATTTTACTGCTTCTATCATTCCAATATGAGGTCTTATGTTGCTGGTTAAGCATTGCATAAACTTGTCGGTGAAGAATGATAAAAGGGATTGCAACGTAGATAGTTTCTTTGAACCACCTCCCGCAGTTGTTTTATTCTCGATGAAATCAGAATTGGAAGATGTAGGCTGACCGCTTCCTATTTTAGATACAAAAAAATACCATCGGTTCACACGGGTACTGCAAGACCCACCAATGGTATTAATATATTTAAAATAAAAAGTTAATCTAATCATGTTTGCAGTTTAAAGTAATCTTGCAAAGCGGTGTGAAACACTTTGCCCTGTAAAATTACTTAAACTGATTCTAAATAGCAAATTAATAACCGTAATATATCATATAATTATTATCCCAGTCAAAGTTTTTGTAAATTCTTACAATCTCAAACTGTGCATATTCATATTTCCAGCTTGTAGTAACCGCTTCACCATTATCTAAATCATACGGGGTCAACCTACACCACTCAGTACGCATACTTCTTATATGCTCTATCATATTGCGTAGTGCATTAATTTCAGGTTGTGTAATTTTATTAAAATCAAAAGAGTAGTTAAATTCTAAATCCTCAGATTCTTCGTCAATCTCTCTTTTTACAGTATTTAAAAACTCAGAGGATTCAAATTTTTCAGGAAAGAATGGTAAACACATTTTATTGTAGTAGTCTTTTATGTATTTGTTATATCTTTCAATAACAGCCTTAATAAATGGCTTATCTACTATATAAAAATCGTGTTCCTGTATCATTGAGTCTTGTAGTTCTTTATTTAAAAATACCGGCTTAAATAAATCCTTATCAAATTCTTCAACATATTTCCCTAGCTCATAAATAGCTTCATCAGCTACATTATAAACTCCAACATAACCATCCTGTAAGTCCTCGTTATGCTCTTTGTACAATTCTTCTTTAGTAAAGTTTTTAATTCTTTCGTACTCTACTTTAGTAATCGGCGCAATGTAATTCCTATAGCCCATATCATATATTTTTTTAGTTCGTTTGCAAGTAACTAATAATACTATTAAGAAGCAATATAAATAAGCGTGTACAAAAAAAAGCTGCTCGTTTTGAGCAGCTTTTTTTTGTAATCTATTACGAGTGGTAAGCCCTATTTAAACCATTACTTTGCATTACATGACATTAGTTTTAGTTATTACTATTTCTGAATAGTTACATAATCTTGAATAGTTACATAATCTTGAATTGTAAAATTACGAAACTACTTATTAAGAAACAAACTAAATAACGAAGCAAAAAGAAACCCCGATTCGTAGAGATTGAATCGGGGTTTTATTAGAGGTGATATGAAGCCTCTATGTAGTAAACTAATAAACCTACATGACAAATGTAATGCTATTTCTTTAATTTATCAATTCCTTGCATGATTAAATACGAAGAAAAGAAAAACCCTATAACCGTTATAAAAGCTACTGTAATTTTCATACTGTCGCAATAATCGATTAATACTTTTAATTGCTCGTATCGCTCTGTATTGATATAATATAAACCCTGTATAAATGTCATTGAATGCAATCCTATGACAAAGTAAGCGGCTAAACGTCTAGCTCTGCTTTTTGGAGTTGTAGATTCAGCAATCTTAGTTGCAAAATCAGTCATTGCTTGAGCTACTTTAAAATTAGCTTTTGACTTTTCTTCATCCGTAAACTTTCGCTCATCTAGTTTATCGGAAGTTTTATCGAAAGCAGCAAAGCCTTTATCTATTAGCTTATCTTTTAAACCCATAAGTATTGCATATATTCTTGTATTCTTTTAAACTCTTCTTTGTAATTAACACCTAAGCCTTCTTGGTTAATTCAATAATGTATTCATAGATCTTATCTATTTTAACCCCCATATCTTTTTGAAATTCTTTTTGGCTTTTATCTAGTTCTTTTAACCCATGCTCATATCTTAAATGCTCCTCTTTATTATCTTCTTTCATAGCTTCGAATATCGTAACATCAACTTTTTTCGAAAACTTTGTGTCTATATCTTTTTTTCTAGCTTGGTCGATTCTCCATACGGCCATAATGATTGTAAAAACTATGCCTATACTGCTGTATAACAATTGTAATGTAGTCACGTTCAAGATCGTTTGAGCTGGTAAAAGTGATAAGATATGCATGATAGGGTTGTTAAGATTATTGTTATCATCAATTTATTAAAGCCTTTTAATACTTCATTTATTTTTTCGGATTCAAACACATAAATAACCATATCTTGAAATCCATACACCAAAAATAATGAAAAAAAGAATACGGATAATGTGTTATAAATAAGATATTTTTTTCTTATATCAGCTTCATTCACTGCTAACCCCCAATTAACAAGTGATGCACCGATAAAAACACCATATAAAAAAATATTCTCAAGCAATAAACTATCCATTGGGAGTATCTTATTCCATGCTAATTCATAGTATAGTGAATAGGCAACAAACATTAGAATGCTGCCTATCATGGTTAGATATTTTTTATAGCCTTGGGCCACTTGGTTTAGGTATCGTGTTATCTTCATCAGGCGTTGGCTCTATCGGTTCGCTTGTCTGCCATTCTCTAGAATACTTCTTCATAATTTGTATATTTGGTTAAACATTAAATTCCTCCTCCATCAATTATAGTAATTCCATATGTGTTAATTAAGCTAGTCCTTGCTGCTTCTGCCGCTCCCCCCAACGTATACTTAGAAGCTTTAGCGTCTAGTGTAAATGTATTTCCTGTCGGGAATTGCGCTTCCCATGCAATTAATAATGCATCATATTCGGCTGTTGACAACGTGGCTTCGAAATCAGCATTTGTTAAGTTGCTTATATCTAAGCCACTTAAATTTGTAACAGTGATGCCTGCTGATCCCGTAAACATCTGTTGTAAAGTAATAGGAGCTCCTACTTCCTGCGAGAAATCAAATGTAAACGATGTAGGAATAAACACAAATGCTTGAGTCCACGCAGGAGAAGAAAAAGTATTTCCAGTTACAGAAATTAATGCAGTTGCCGAATTAAATATAAACGCCACATCAGTATTATAAGTATTGTAGTTGTCAAAGTTTGTAACCTTTGTTCCTCTAAATAGTCTCTGAGCACTGTCTACATTTTTAAATACTTCTGATCCTGCGCCATCTGGAATTGAGTTTAAATTTGAGCAAAAATCAAAACCCCTAAATAAACTAATAAACCCAACGTTACCCCACTGATCTACAGAGGCGTATTTTAATTTGTCTCCCGAATTATTGACATACCACGCCTCACAAGTTCCCGCAAGAGTTATCTGATAAATACCGTTAGCTGCATATGTATGACTTGGGGGAGTGCTACCATCACCCGAATAAACAACTTCATTGCCATCTCCCATATCGGCTACAAAATCGTAATTATAGCCGCTTCTAAGGGGGAACAAAAAACTTGCCCCCGTGCCTAAGTTTGTGTCGATCGTGAAGATGAAAGGGGCTGCCTTAGCCTTTCCACCCGTACCATATGGCATTAAAGGAAACCCCATTAATCTATAATTTCACTGTTAGCTTTCTTTGCGTTGTAATCTTTAATTGATAATAGATTTATACCAAATCCATCTACCATTAACTTAAGCTCTGAGCCTTTTAAAGCTGTACCATGAGGTGTAGTGGTTACATATAATTTTGTATAATCACTTTTAAATGTTTGAATTAGATTATAATTACACCATTGCGAGAACACTTTAACTGGTGTCGGAGTAACTAAAGAACCTCCTGAAATCGCTTTCATCGTTCTATGTGGTAACCCTTCTGGTACTTCTGTTGTATAAATAGTATCAGGACATTCAGCATACATCGTATAATCCTCAATTTGTCCACCGTTATTAACTAATAACATTACGTTGTCGTGTGTGAATAAATCGTAAACCAAATCAGGCTGATTTACAGTGTAGACTATATCACCGTTGTTCTGCGTAACTGTTGGATTAGCGAATAATACTAATTGATTAACTAAATCGTTTAAAGGCTGTCCTGCGCCTATCTTCGTTTTTGGGAATGTAAATTTTGCCATCTTATTCTTTTGTTATTCGGGTTAATGTTCCGTTAGTTGAATGAGAAATAAATACTATAATCCTATCGTTTTCTATCACTGCTAAAGGTGAGCTTTCACCGTTTGCTGATATAGTTCCAAAACTAGAATCAAATGTAAGCGTATAACCGCCTGTTGCATCTGTTAATATATCTAATTCATAATTACTGCCTAGTTGCTTATTTGTTACGCTTAGAGTACTCGTTTGATCCGCTACGCAGCTATGTAGATTTCCGTTGTCTAAATTAAAATTAGTAGCGGCTGAGAATGTCTGAACGTGTTCGTCTGACCATGCTTGGCCCCCAAATTTAAAAGGGTTAAGCATGCCAAAGACAGCTATTAATCCGCTTATATTAGGCCATGTAAAAGTCCTATCAGCGGTTAAGCTTTCGATGTTAAAAATTGCTTTAAAAGTTCTTGCTACGTTAAATATCCAGCCTTTTGGCTCATATTCATCAGCAGTTTCTCCGCTATTCACAACTACTACATTACCTGATTTTCCTGCTCTTGAATTAGGTGTATCTGTAAGCGCTAGATACGTGGTAACTCCTCCAGCTCCGCCGCCGCCGCCGCCAGCTACAGTTATAGGTAATTGACCTCTTAAATCCTCGTAAGTTCCGTTATATGTTATTACACCGCCTGATATTCTAAATGTAAAAGCACATACTAAAATAGCTTTTGTTTTAAATGATTTTGGTATAGAGTAATTTGCATAATTAAGTGAGTCAGCTAAAGCATTAGCCTCAGAATTATACCCATTAGAAGGTAGATTAAACATTACAGGGGAATATTCACCCGTTTTATTAGCTACCCTCCATACAACTATTTTCCCCCAAGCATTATTCCAAGTACTACCGTCCGAGTATGCTGTAATAGCTGCTAGATTACTTAATTTTGGTCTATTACCTGAAAAATCATTCCATACTCTTATATCATCGCCTCCAACCATACTGAAAGCAGATAAACTTTGTTCGTGCAATTGATTTACGATACCTCCAGTTATCTCGACATAGCCATTTCCACCTGTATTATCTAATGTCGCCTCTGTACCACTTTCAAACGTCGCGAATTGTTTCCTTATCCATGCGGCTATATGTAATATATGGCCGTTATCGTCTTCTTTTTTTACATGGTCATTTGTGTTTTGATTACCTAGAGCGCCTCCATCTGTTTGAGTAGTTAAAGCACTTTGTATCTCTAGTTCTGCTATTCTACAATGTTCAGTTACAGGCCATCCAGAAGTTGAAACAGTTAGTACTTTTGTTGATTTAGGTATGTAAACATAATTTGTTTGTTCATTTGAGTCTGTTCCTGGAGTTAAAGCAATTGTAAGAGGTGCTGTAGTTGTATCTAATTTAAAAGTTCCGTCACTAAAGTTTAGCGTCAAGTCTAGAGCTGAATTTACATTTTCCAATAACCCAGTTACTATAGTTCCGTTTGATGACGTTGTAAAATTAAACGTTTCAATTATAGAACCGTCCCAAGCTTCATGATAAATATCCCCAAAATCAGTAGTTATGTTTATAAATATTTCCCCATCAGGAGCTGCTTCTTGATTATAATTACCTCCTACTGATATGGCTGCACTAGGAAACTCAGGTTTTATATGAGTTAAATCACCCGTACCATCATCAGCTACCCATAGTTGACTGCCAGGAGGAATAGCGCTAGTACTACCTCCTTTTAATTTCGTTGCGTCTCTTACACATAATCCCAATTCGCCAACACCTACGCTACAGCAGCTAATACATATAGTACCTTGTATTTTTTCGTAATCAGAAGCATCAGCTAGCTCAAAAGTTGGATATAATTCACTATCAAATAATACACCACTTTTTAAATGTAGAGCCTTGAATGGGGCTATAATTGAGCCTGTGTCATTATAAAAAACATCATAAACTGTTTGTCCTATTTTTACTGTGGCTCCTAATCCTGTATCATATTCAGGCGTATAGTATTTATTATTCCAGTATATATCACCTTCTCCTGTAATTAATGGTGATGCGACTGAGTTTAATCTAATCGATTTAACTGTTCTTAGGTTTCCATCAGCAATATTAATTCCGCTATCTTTTAGTACTTTTCCTGTTGTACTACTAAAAGAAGGAAGATTATCTTCGCTAGAGCTTGCGGGACCATCAATTTTATTACCTATGCCGAATAAATTATATACCTTTTGGAGAGTTAAAGATCTTGATGCCCCAATTTTTGAAATCTCTATAAGATCAGTGAATGCCCCTAGAGCTGCTTCGGTTAATTCTGATATTTTTTTAGTCGGATCAGCCATAGTAGTAATATTCTTTATTTGTTATTTTCCCAATAAAATCTATTCTTATACATTCGGTTCCTATTTGCTCACGTTCTGCTTCTACTTGTTCGCTTAACACGTAAGGATTACCGTTGTAAGTTATTGTTATTTTATTGCAAATACTTAAGTATGTATGTAAATTATTAGCTACTTCTGTGTTAAAGTAACCTCTAAATTGTATTCTTTTTTGATAGAAAATTGAATTTCTTCTTTCGGTTCCTGTTTCTGAATCGCTTTTAATTTGTTTGTCGTCTTCTGGAAATACAGGCCATAAGTTCGAGTTTTGGATATACTCACCGCTCACATTAATTATAGAATCCCAATTAGCATCTATTGTGATGGGCGTTACTCCGTCAGCTGTAGACACATTTTCTAGCTTTAATTCTGTATTAGGAGCGTCTAATAGCTCAGGATAATTAGCATAATCAAATTGATTAGAATTAACCAAGCTTGATCTATCATAATATTCAATTGTTACTAGTTTGAAAAATGTATTAGCTGCATTCTGAGGTGCAATTTCTGTTACTTTTGCGTCGTGAATATCTCCGTTTTCAAAGTAAATATTTACCGATCTTGCAACCTTCATGTTTTCAATTTGTGCGAAAACATCATTCTTTACGAATACCTCAAATTTATAAGCGTCATGTATACGAGCAAAAACAGGAATATCTTTTTTACCATCCCATTCTGTAACCTCTACATCTGCGTTAATACTAGTCGTATCAAGATAAACAACCTCTTTAAATTCTAGAGTGTCGGTTAGCAAAATTGGCTGTCTGCTAGGTATTAGCGATATTTCTATTTTAGTTATTTTCATTATACATATTCCCTTATCTCGACATTAGTAATATCTATAAATGTATCCCTATCAGTTGTGCCTCTTAATGATATTTCTATATTAAATGGGTCTACAGAAGTATATTCTTCGTTAACAAAGTATTTAGTTACAGCCCCAGACCCCGTGATTGCTTCGCTAATATATATAGTACCTGGTATAGATATAGCTAATCCCCCTGTTTTTGTATCTGCCGCTGCATGAGTTACTATTATAACGTATCTTTTTCCTATTTCTGTATTAGTGCTAGAATTGTAGTTTAATTTACCTAATTCTACTTCCGCTACACCTTCTTGAGGTGTGAATATTTTAACCCCATTTCCAACTAATTCGGTAACAGTTGTATTGCCGCTTGTGCTAATAACACTCCAATACCATTGATCTGTTAATCTGCTTCCTGCTCCTGGGTCTGGTAATATGTCAGGAATGTTAGTTGTAAATTTAAGATCTGTTGAAGCTGGAAATGCTAATATATTAAATGATTCGCTTACTTTATTTGTAATATTACCAGCATCTCTAACATATGCAGTTTGGCTACCATTAGGAGTATTGTTAAACTCATTAGATGATTGGTAAGATATATCATCAATTGAATATTCCAAGGTCGCTACACCTGTTTTAGATGCCGTAATTCGTAGAAATCCATCACCAGCACCTAAAGCCGATTCATTTCTTTTAAATAACGAATCTATAGTTATAACGGCTAAATCTAATACTATTTCTATGTTCTGAGCAGGGCTATTAGTTAATAAGCTATCTCTTACTATAACGCTATAAGTTGCGGGGGTTAAGCCTGTGAATATATTGCTGAATTGCCATGTACTACCATTGTCTTTAGAATACTCATACGAAGGTATACCTCCTGAAGCTGTAATAGTTATACTTCCATTTCCTGAACCGCTATCATCTTGTTTTGTAAATGTAAATGAAACAGGCAAAGTACCTACATTAGCAACTTGTGGAGCTGATTCTGTCAACTCTGAATCCCTAACTTTTAATGTATAATTCCCATAAGATAAACCTGTGAATACATTGCTACCTTGCCAAGTGCTACCGTTATCTTTCGAATATTCGTAAGGAGGGACACCGCCTGAAGCAGTTATTGTTATAGTTCCATCACTTGATCCTGTATCTTCTGTAGTTATAAATGTGAAACTAACAGGAACCGCAACACCTCCAACTGTAACGCTAGTAGTATAACTTTCAAAGCCTTTAGAATCTTTGACTTTTATCGGATAATCTCCAGCAGTTAAACCGCTGAATATATTAGAACTCTGATAAGTACTGCCTCCATCTTTAGAATAAGTAAGCGGTGGGTAGCCTCCTTGAGCGTTAACGGTAATACTACCATTGCCGCCACCTACATCATCAACTACTACTGTACTAAAAATAATATTTCTAGGGAAAATAATACCTTTAAAAGCAAATCGAAAGTTTGATTTATATTCTTGACCATCTACTTTGAAAGAATATTGATATTGACCGCCTGAACCCATTAATGAGGCTAATTCAGTATCTACAGATGTAGTAGGGAAATATAAAAAAGTTCCGTCGCTTGCAATATCTCCTTCATCTAATGGAATTTCTTTTATAAATGTTTCGTCAAAGTATTTTTTTATAACGAATTCAGTTATAGTACCTTGTAGTTTTATGTAAAATGAAGGTAAAGAAGAGTAAGTAGCTACAGCGGTTAAATCATTATAACCGTATTGTTGTTCTATTTCGCTTGTGCCTACTTTCACTATCTTCATGTTTCAAAGTTAATGTTTATTTAGTCTAATTACAAATAATATTTATAAGCTTATTTATATTGATTCTTGATAGTTATTTTCGTTATTTTGTTTTAACGTGTTTGGTATGGGTAGATTTTTAAACGACTTAAACGAGATAATATTATGACTGAATTAGAATATTGGAAACAACGTTGCGAATTAGCAGAAAAGTACATAGAAGAAACGCCTTGCGACCCTGACATTTATGAAGAGCAGATAGTTGCATATAACAACTGGACTGAGTTTAAAAAATTACCTATACCTGTTGTTGTATTTAGCGAAGCGGAGTGCAAGCACCCTAGAAGCGAACAGTTGTGTGTAAGCTGTAAAAAAGAAACAGCTACTCACGGAATAGGCACTACAAAAACTGTTTGCGGTAAATGTTGGAATAATATAATAGCTTAAACACAATTTCCTACAACGGTTAGTATATGACTTCAGTGGCGATTGATTGCAGAACTTTTCGCATACCGACAAACTTACAAAACTGCACAGTGGTTAAAATTGACACCTTAACGCCACTGAATTATATATTGTTAGGGTGCGTTATTATTATGACACAAGAACAGCAAGAACGAGCAAAGATACTAATGCAAGCAGCGTTGGATATTTTAAACAAATGTGATGAAGGAATATATGTAAAAAATGTAATGGAAGTAACCGCAATATGGGATAATACAGAGTGCGATGGATATTGTTTAAAAGAAGAGTTGGGGCAACTAATGGACGAAGTTAATGCACCCTAAGGTTTTAATATACTGCGTG
>Ga0193956_1000141_pt1 | contig 33272 bp, 23 predicted proteins | sample BB_7_MG_FD_140358 | JGI IMG/M metagenome (GOLD analysis project Ga0193956, IMG submission 140358) | Microbial mat bacterial communities from the Broadkill River, Lewes, Delaware, United States - BB_7_MG | ecosystem: Environmental > Aquatic > Freshwater > River > Microbial mats | place: USA...
ATAACATATCCAAGACGTAGCTCTGACTCAGATAGTTCGGGATATAATATTATTGCAGCAAGTCCTACAAGAATCCAAGGCCAAGGGCGAATTGCATAATGTGCCGTTTGAAAAAACAGTGTTGCAAAAATAGAATGTTTTTCATTTTTTGTGCTCATCATTCTTTGTGCAATATAGCCACCGCCACCCGGCTCTGCTCCCGGATACCAGCTCGCCCACCACTGAAATAAGCCAAAAGCCAAAAATGCTCCTGCACTAATTGTAAGTGTTCCTGCTATATTTTCGCCTCCTATTTTTGGGAAAAAACTTAATGCTTGCTCAGGGAGTTGGCTTTTCAGCCCTGCAATTCCACCAATCTTATCAGACGACAATACAATTATTGTTAGGATTATAGAACCAGTCATTGCAATAACAAATTGAACTACATCTGTAATAGCTACGCCCCACAATCCTGAAATGGTGGAATAAATCATGGCTATTGCCATAGCTACTGCCATTATCCACAATAAATTAGTGCCTTGTATTCCAAAAAACACTTCTATTAAAGTCATTAGGGCAAGATTTACCCAAGCAATTATTATGGAGTTCATTAATAAGCCAAGATATACAGCTTTAAAGCCTCTCAAAAAAGTTGCTTGTTTGCCACTATAACGAATGTTTATAAATTCTAATTCGGTAAGAACTTCGGCACGTCGCCAAAGTCGTGAGAAGAAAAAGGTTGTTAGCATTCCTCCAATTAGGAAATTCCACCAGAGCCAGTTGCCTGCAATACCGCTTTTTCCAACAAGTTCGGTTACAGCAAGTGGAGTGTCGGCTGCAAAAGTTGTTGCAACCATTGATATTCCTGCAATATACCAAGGAAGGTTTCGTCCTCCAAGAAAATAGTCGCTAAGGCTTTTGCTTGCTTTTTTTCTGTAATATAAGCCAACCATTGTTATAAATACAATGTATGTACCAATAATAAGCCAATCTATTGTAGATAAACTCATGCTCTTGTTTTATAAATTGATTTAATTTATTTATTTAAAAGCGAAAGCTATTTAAAAACTCAACACTTAAAATTAAAAATTTACTTACTATTTTCTTTCGTCTTTTAATATTTTACCGTCTTCTAATGTAATAACTCTTCTGGCTTTTTTTACAACTCTTGAGTCGTGGGTGGAAAAAATAAAAGTTATATTTTCTTCTTTATTCAGTTTTTCCATTATATCCAATAGATTTGCAGTAGATTCGGAGTCTAAATTTGCGGTTGGTTCGTCGGCAAGAATAAATTTTGGTTTTGAAGCCAAAGCACGAGCTACTGCAACTCTTTGTTGTTGCCCGCCAGATAATTTGTTTGGACGGCTGTTTATTCTATCTCCAAGTCCTACTGCTGTAAGTAGTTCTTCGGCTCGCTTGTCTCTGTCTTTTTTAGATTTGCCTTGCAAGTGCATAATAAATTCTACGTTTTCTTTTGCCGTAAGGACAGGAATCAGATTATAGGCTTGAAAAACAAATCCTATATTTTTCATTCTAAAATCTATTAATTTAGAGCCTTTTAGTGTTCCCATATCTACATTGTCTATATTAATTTCGCCTTTGGTTGCTGTGTCTAATCCTCCAAGCATATTTAAAAATGTAGTTTTCCCTGAGCCAGATGGTCCTACAATTGCCGTAAATTCGCCTTGTTCTATTACTAAATCTACGCCTCTAACAGCATGAACTTCTATTTCTGCTTCTTTATAAATTTTATGTAAATCTTTTACAGTTATTATGTTCATAATTTTTATATTTAGTTTTAATTTTTTATTAAATAATTCCTAAATTTTTATTATTTTAAGCATCGCTACGAATAGCATCTGCAGGGTTTAGTTTTAGTGCTTTTCGTGCTGGATATATTGCTGATATTATGCCTGTTAGTATAACAAGAATAGTTGTTCCGACCAAAAAGTCAACAGTAAGACTTGGATAAATTACCGAACTATATCCTACTGCCTCCATTCCTTCGGAATATTGCGAAATGTCCCAGCCATTTATTCCTAATTGCCAAGTAGATAATGCTCCGAGAATCATTCCAATAACTCCACCAATTAGCGAAAGAAAAACACTTTCTAACATTATCATTAAAAATACTTTTGTTTTGTTCATGCCAATTGCCATAAGCATTCCAAGTTCTTTAACTCGTTCTAAAACAACCATTAGCATTGTGTTTACAATTCCAAAACCCAAAGCAAACAAGATAATTATTACAAGAATATAATAATAAATTTGTGCCCATTTAACTGTCATTTCCATCATTGGGTCGGTGTCAAAAAAGTTTAAGACCTCCATATCTGGAGCAAGTGCTTGTATTTGAGCTGTTTTATTATCTATGTCTTTTTCAGAGTCTAATATTATAGCAATTTCGTGAGCTGTGTTTGGGGCAATTTTGCTTATTTTTACAAAATAATCTTTTCTAACAAACACATTCATTTGGTCATACAAGGCGTTTGAAGTTTTGTAAACTCCCACTACTTTAAATAGTTCGTCTATCATTTCGCCTTCGGCATTTTGAAATTTAAAAATTATTTTTGAACGAAGTTTAAATTTTATAGAAAGGTCTGAAATAACTTTTTCATAAATTTCAAATTGCTCTTCGCCAATAAGTTCTTCTATTTTTAAATTAAAATCTTTTTCTTTTCTAAACAATTCGTCTTTTATAGTAGAGAGCTTATCAATATTTTCTTCGCTCATTTTTCTTTTTCGTAGTTCTTCAATAGTATTGTCGGTTATTTCAAACTGCACTATTTTCATCTTTTTTGCAAGTATGCTACTTATTAGAACGCTGTTTTCTTTATCTGCTTCAAAATAAGTTCCCGACGAATCTACAATGCTTTTATAAATTTCGGTTACATTTTTTTCCTGTTCTGGATTAATTGCATTTATAATCACACCTACACTTCCATAAGAATTTGTGCCCATTGCCATTGTTTTAACACGTGAGGCGTATCCTTTAACGATTTCGGTATTTTCTAATTTTTGTTCTAATTCGTCTAAATCTGGAATAGTAAATTCCGATTTAAAATTATTTCTAAATTCGGGGTGATGAATTTGTATGTGCGAAATATTATTTTTTATCATTTCGTCAGCACGTTGCAAAATCATACCATTCATAAGAGCTACGCCAAAGACTGCTCCAAACAAGCCTATTGTTATTGCAATAATAACCACAAGACTTCTCACCTTGTTTCGCCAAATGTTTTTCCAAGAAATTGATAGTATCATATTTTTATTGTTAAATTGCTTTAATTGTTAAATTGTTTGGTGTTGATTCACAAAATATGAATTTTATATTTGATAAAAAACTTATTTTAAATTTTTCAACCTTAGAAGAAGATAAGTATATCCAAAACAAAATCTTATTACTTTTTGCTAAAATTAGATTATCTTAAATTAAAATTAAATAATTACAAAGATAGTTTTATAATTTTAAATAATTAAAAAAATATTTAATTTTCGTAAAAATTCTTCACAAATATAATAATAAGAATAATAAACATCAATAAACCCTTAAAAACATTTTGATTTATAAAAAAAACATTTACTTTTGATAGATACAATAAAATTAGATTTCCAATTTTTTATAAAAAAAAGAAGAATCTTACAATTATAAAAAAAAATAGTCATAAATAATTAAATACAAAAAATGGCATTGTTTAAAATAGAAGGAGGACGAAAACTAAAAGGCGAACTTATTCCGCAAGGTGCTAAAAATGAGGCTTTACAAATAATTTGTGCAACTCTTCTTACGCCCGAAAAAGTTACTGTTAAAAATATTCCAGAAATATTAGATATAAAAATATTGATGGAATTGCTCAAAAATTTGGGCGTAAAAATAGATAGAATAGAAGAAGGACACTATGTTTTTGAAGCTAAAAATATTGATTTGAAATATTTTAAATCGTTGGAATTTAAGCATAAAGGAGCAAAACTACGAGGCTCTGTAATGATATTGGGACCATTGCTCGCCAGATTTGGAAAGGCATTCTTGCCAAAGCCCGGAGGCGACAAAATAGGACGAAGAAGATTAGATACACATCTTCTTGGCTTCCAGAAACTTGGTGCAACATTCAAATATAATACAAATAATTTATTTTACGAAGTAGATGCAAAACAATTAAAAGGAACATACATGCTTTTGGACGAGGCATCGGTTACTGGAACTGCCAATATACTAATGGCTTCGGTTCTTGCAGAAGGAAAAACTACAATCTACAACGCCGCCTGCGAACCATATATTCAGCAACTTTCCAAAATGCTAAACAGAATGGGGGCAAAAATTACAGGAATTGGCTCTAACTTGCTTTATATTGAGGGAGTTAAAATCCTTTCAGGTTGCCAACACACCGTTTTGCCAGACATGATAGAAATTGGAAGTTTCATTGGACTTGCTGCACTAACTCAATCTGAAATAAGAATCAAAAATGTTGCTTTACAAGAACTTGGAGTTATTCCAAAAACTTTCCAAAAACTTGGCATAAAACTTTTGTTTGAAAATGATGATATAATTATCCCAAAACAAGACACTTACGAAATAGAGACTTTTATCGATGGCTCAATAATGACACTCGCCGATGCTCCTTGGCCGGGGCTTACTCCCGATTTGTTGAGCGTTTTGCTTGTTACTGCTACTCAGGCAAATGGTAGTGTTTTGATACATCAAAAAATGTTTGAAAGTCGCCTGTTTTTTGTAGATAAGCTAATAGATATGGGAGCAAATGTTATTTTGTGCGACCCGCATCGTGCTACTGTAGTGGGACTTAATCGCCAATTTAATTTGCGAGGCACAAACATGACTTCGCCAGATATTCGTGCAGGAGTTGCACTCTTAATTGCAGCTCTTTCGGCAGAGGGCACAAGCACTATCCACAATATTGAACAAATAGACAGGGGCTATCAAAATATAGAAAAAAGATTAAATGCAATTGGTGCTAATATTATTAGAGAAAATTAAATTTTATGAAATTCTAAAATTTTTTAATTCTTTTCGCAAGTTTTTGGAGTTTGGACTAACTTCTTCCATCAAACTCCAAAAGCCTGCACCATGATTTTTTTCTTTTGTATGGCAAAGTTCGTGAAGTAGAATATAATCAATCAGTTTGTAGGGGAGTTTCATTATATAAAGAGAAATATTAATATTGTCTTTGTAACTGCAACTGCCCCAACGAGTTTTGGCACTTGTTATTTTTACATTCAAATATTTAAAATTATGTTTTTTGGCCAAGTAGTCTAACCGCTCTGGAATATATTGTTTTGCCTCACGTCTGTAAACATTACTCAAAATATATTTTATTTCATTTTGATGAAAATCGTCTTTAAAATCTGCTTCTAAGGGAATAAAAATATCTATAATGTTTTCTTTAACAGTTACTTTTGTTTCTATAGATAAGTGCCGTGAAATTTTTATTTGATGAAATTTAGTTTCAATAATATTATTTTCGTCGTAAGTTAGACGGCTTGCCTTAATTTTTTTCATTTTCAAAATTGTTTTTTCCAACCATTCCATATTTTCTGAAACAAATTTTTCAGCATCTTTGTATGTCGCATTACTTGGGATAGTTACACGAATCGTTTTAGTTGGGCGAACAATTATTTTCAATTTTGTAGCCCTACTGTGTTTCACAAAATTAATTTCGCCGATATTTTCATATTTTTTAATTCTCATTTACTAAAAAGTTTAAGGATTTGAATAATTATAAGATAATATTCTTTTAGGATAATACATTATAATTTTCATTCCTAATTTTTTTGATGTGAATTAATACTTATCTAACTCATTTAAATCAAGGATTATACCTCTCCATGCATTAACCTTTCTTTTTCCTTTTTTAGCAGGAGTAAACGGTGGCATATCGTAAAGTATTAAATATAAATAGTATTTTAGAACAAAATGAGTGTCTTCGGCAAATTCAATGTTTTGAATATCTCCGTCTTTATTTACCGAAAATTCTACAAAGACATCATTATTATAATTATTTTTATCTAAACCATAAGACGCAAGTCTTTTATATATATATTCATACATTGCTTCTTTCCCCTCAGGAAATTTAGGAGGAGTGTCTGCAATGTTTTGTTTAGAAATAACTTTTTTTGTTTTTTTAGTACCTAAACCAGACAGCTGAAAATCAATTGGAAGAGTGTACCATACTCTAACGGAGACACCTTTTTGATATCCTGGCTGAAAATTAGGTAATCCCGCAATTACTCTTGCCGCTTCAAAATCTATAATAGGATGGACACTTTTTACAATAGAGATTTCACCAATAGAACCATCTTTATTAACAACAAATCCCACATAGACTTTACCTTGTATGTTTTCTTCTATTGCAATTAAAGGATATTTTATGTTTTCTGCAATAAGAGCCCGAAGAGCTTCTTCGCCACCAGGAAACCTCGCTAATTCATTTGACACTATATAAAGAGTATCTATTTCATTATCTTCATTTTGTGTTATTGTAATAGTCTTTTTTAACTCAAAATAAACTGGCACATTATACCACATTTTTATTAATTTGTTGTTTTTAGTAGCTGGAATTAATTCAGGAAGACTGTCAATAACTTTTAAAGCAGCACTATCTAATAGGTTATTAACTCCACTAACTATCTGTGTATTACTTATACTTCCATCTGTTTCTACTGCAAATCTAATATGAACAATGCCTTCAATCTCATTATTAATAGCTTCTTCTGGATATTTTACATTGTATTGTATCCAATCAAAAATTGAAACATCTAAATTTTTAAATTCGGGATAACTTCTATTTGTCGTTAGACTGTCAATGTTTATTGCATTAATTTTAAAGATAATAGGAATTAGTAACTTTACATTTACTGCCTCTCCTTTGTTTTTGCCTGGAACAAAATCTGGAAATGTTTTTACAACTCTAATAGCTTCATTATCTAATAATGTATCTACTCCTCTTGCAATATTAATTTCTCTTATTTTACCAAACTTATCTACGACAAAGCCTACATATACCTTTCCTTGAATACCATCTACAATTGCTTGTGGAGGATATATTGTTTGTTCGGCAATATATTTAAACATTGCGGCATCACCTCCAGGAAATTCAGGCATTTCTTCTGCAATTAATAAAACTTCTTCGGTAGTTACCTCATTATCTTGTGAATAAGAATTATAAATAAAAGAAAATGAAAGGATGAGTAATAATAAATATTTTATTTTATTCATTATATTATTTTTTAGAAAAAATTAGATATTAGTTTTACTTTTTAGATAACATAAAAAAAGCCTATAAATAATAAAATTTATAGGCTTTAATTTTGGCGGTCTGGACGAGACTCGAACTCGCGACCCCATGCGTGACAGGCATGTATTCTAACCAACTGAACTACCAAACCGTTCTTTAAAACTTTTGCAAATATAAATCAAAAAAAACTATTTCCAAAAAAAATGTTACTTATTTTTCATTAATTTTTTTTGATGATAGCATAAATGTTGATTTTAAATAATTTACAAAATAAAAATATTTTAATTATTTTGAATTTTGTTGTTTAAAAATGCTATAATAACTATCAATAATTGTCTGAGGGCTGTATTTTGTTTCTATCTCTGTCAAATTATTTTTTATTTGAGAACTAAAAACCTCTTTTGTATCATTATTATTAAGAATATTTGCAATTTCCTTATAATCAGAAAAATACAAACCGTTGTTTTTCAAAATAGCCTTATTGTATGGATTATTATTGGCTATAATAAAAGCAGATGACGCCATAGCCTCTAATAATGAGGGATTTGTGCCTCCTGCCGAATGCCCATGAAAATAAAATTTTGAATAATATCTTAAATTATTTAAAATATCTAAATCGTAAATTGCCCCAAGAAATTTAATTTTATCAGATTTATATGTTTCTTTCAAATATTCTCCAAACTTATTTTTATGATTACCAATAAGCAACAATGGAGTTTTAGATTTGCTTGCCAACACTCCTTTTATAATTGGTTCGAGGTTGTTATCTGACTGAAAACGAGCAATTAATAAATTATATTGGTAAGGCTGCAAACTAAGTTCTTCTAATTTTTTTTGGTCGGGATTTTTAAACGGCTCGGCACTGTAAGGAACAAAGTATATTTTTTTATCATATTTATCTTCAAAATATTTTTGTATGGCAACGCTGTCTGCAATTAAATGATTGTTAGACTTTACCGCAAGTTTTTCTGCAAATTTCAAAAAAGATTTTACAAAATTAGGATACTTGCTACGCTTCCACTCTATGCCGTCTGGATTGCAAAAACGCAAAGGTTTCTTGGGCAGAAAAAGACTCCAAATAGAGTTTGTAGTGTAGCCAAGTTGTAAAATAATATCAAAATTATGTTTTCGGCTATTTATTATGCAATTAAAATCGTAGATAAATTGCCCCGAAAGTCCTATTAAATATTCAGGGTCGTATTTGTGAATAATATTTACTCCATTCCATTTTTTTTCTTTATATTCATGGTTATGAGAATTATACACATACACCTCGCAGCCTTTTTTTACAAGTCCTTCCGATAAAATTTCTGCAAATTGTTCAAATCCTCCGTAATTATTTGGTATTCCTCGTGTTCCAATTATTGCTATTTTCATGTTCTATTTTTATATTTACATTATAATTTTCTGCAATTAAATTTTTAATCCTTTCGGCAGAATAAACCGAGCGATGCTGTCCTCCTGTGCAACCAAAAGAAATTGACAGGTTTGTAAAACCTCTCTCAATATAATTATTAATTGCCTCTTTTAGAAGGATAAAAGTATTTGCAATAAATGTTTCTACTTCTACACTTGCGTCAAGATATTTAATTACAGAACTATATTTCCCTGATAAAAATTTATACTTATCTTCTCTTCCTGGATTTGGCAAAAAACGGCAGTCAAAAACAAATCCTCCTCCATTTCCAGATTCGTCTTTTGGATAGCCATTTTTAATAAATGAAAAACTTTTTATATTAATAGTCAAATTATTAGACTCTTTATTTTCTTTAGAAAATTCGCTATTATTTACAAAGTCTAAAAGAGCTTTTTTTAGTTCTGGAATATTTGCTTCAATATTTTTATTTTCTAAAATATATTTTAAATTGTTAATAGCCAGAGGAATACTTTGCAAGAAGTGCAATTTTTTTTCAATAATACCTCTTAATCCGTAAGCTCCAAATGCTTGCAAAATTCTGATTATTGCAAAGGAATAATAGTATTTAAAAAATTCAGTTTTTGATATTTTAATATAAGTTTGAAGTTCTTTAAAATAATAATCAACAAGCTGGTCTCTAATTTGTTCTGGAATATTTGCTTTTGCATCGTATAGCAGAGATGCAAGGTCGTAGTAAAAAGCACCTTGCCTGCCACCTTGATAATCAATGAAATAAATTTCATCGTCCTTAATCATAATATTTCTTGACTGAAAATCCCGATATAAAAAATAATTGGAGTCTGCTGATGTTAAAAAATTAGCAAATGTATTAAAATCATTTTCAAGTAGTTGCTCGTTAAAAATAGTTTTAGAAATTTTGAGCATATAGTATTTAAAATAATTCAAATCCCACGTAATTGACTGTTTGTCAAATGATTTGCGAGGGTAACATTTTTCCCAGTCCAAGTTTTTTGCTCCATTTATTTGAAAATCAATTAGCTTTTTTAATACTTCTTTATATTTATTTATTAAATTATCTGAAAATTCACCTTTTTTGTTTTCTTGTTTAACATAATCGTATAAAGTTTTATTACCTAAATCGTTTTGTAAATAAATATTTTCGGATAAGTCTTCTGCAAAAATATGAGGAACAGGAAGATTTTGGCTTTCAAAATGTTTTGAGAATGTAATAAAAGCTGTATTTTCGTCTTTATCATTGTTGTAAGTTCCTATAACTGTGTTGTTTTTCCCATAAATGCGATAATATTTTCTGTAAGAACCTGATTGTGGCATCAAATACATTTTTATAACAGGTTCGTTAAAATGATTTTCAAATAGTTTTTCTAATTTGTCCATAAATTAAGATTTTTTTATTCCTTGTAAAATTTATTATCTTTGCACAAAAATAGTATAAAATAAGCGAACAAACAAACATTAGAAATTAACGATTAATATATTTTTTATTAGTATAATTTTGTCATAAAATAATAGCCAGCTTTACAATGTTATTTAACTCTATAGAATTTGCAATATTTTTACCAGTTGTATTTATATTATATTGGTTTATAATTAATAAAAATATAAATAGACAAAACTTATTAATTTTGATTGTAAGTTATTTTTTCTACGGTTGGTGGGATTGGCGTTTTCTTTCTCTTATTATTTTCAGCTCTTTTATTGATTACTATATAGGAATTGGCTTATCAAAACAGGCAAATAAAAAAATACGCAAATTACTTTTACTTGTTAGTATTATTGTTAATATTGGTTTTTTAGCAATTTTCAAATATTTTAATTTTTTTATAGATAATTTTATTGATGCCTTCTCTTTGTTTGGTTTACAAATGAATAAAACAACATTGAGTGTCGTCTTACCTGTTGGGATTAGTTTTTACACATTTCAAACATTGAGTTATTCTATTGACGTTTTTCGCAAAAAGCTTGAGCCAACAAAAGATATTATTGCATTTTTTGCTTTTGTAAGTTTTTTTCCTCAATTAGTTGCAGGCCCTATAGAGCGAGCGTCTAATCTTTTACCTCAATTTTATAATAAAAGAATTTTTAACTATAGTCAAGCTGTTGATGGTTTACGTCAAATACTTTGGGGGTTGTTTAAGAAGATAGTAATCGCAGATAATGCTGCTGTTTATGCAAATGATATTTTTAATAATTATTCTGATTATTCAGGAAGCACACTTGTTATTGGTGCAGTTTTTTTTGCCTTTCAAATATACGGAGATTTTTCTGGTTATTCAGATATTGCAATAGGTACTGCTCGTTTATTTGGTTTTAATTTAATGCAAAATTTTGCTTTTCCTTATTTTTCAAGAGATATAGCCGAGTTTTGGAGGCGTTGGCATATTTCTCTTTCTACTTGGTTTAGAGATTATGTTTATATTCCACTTGGAGGCAGTCGTGGTAGTCTAAAACGAAAGATAATAAATACATTTATAATTTTCATAGTAAGCGGATTGTGGCATGGAGCTAATTGGACATTTGTAGCTTGGGGAGCATTAAATGCTTTGTTTTTTTTACCTTTAATGCTCACTAAAAAAAACCGAAAAAACACTAATAATGTGGCAGAGGGAAAGTTTTTTCCTACCATAAAAGAAATTTTTCAAATAATTATTACTTTTACAATTACTGTATTTGCTTGGATATTTTTTAGAGCAGAAAATATTTGGTATGCTTTTGATTACTTAAAAAAAATATTCTCAAAAACACTTTTTTCTATTCCAAAATTAAATATAGATACACAAGTTATATCCTCAAAAACATTTATAATTATTATTATTTTATTTATTTTTATGGAATGGTTGCAAAGAGAAAAACAACACGGTTTGGAATTTAGTCCACAAACAAAATCAAAAAAAATACTACGTTGGATTCTTTATTTCATTATAGTGCTATCAATATTTATTTTTGGTAATTTTAGTAAAACAGAATTTATATATTTTGCTTTTTAATCATTAATCATGAAAAAATTTATACTTCAAATACTTCTTTTTATCACCTTACTTTCTTTCAGTGTTCTGTCAGCATTGCTTTATACATCTTTAATTGTTGAAAATAGAGAGTTTAAAAACAATAATACTGAAAGTAATTTGCTAATTATTCATGAAAATGAAAGATACAATTTAATGTTTATGGGCATTTCACATGCTCGTAATTTTTCCAGATATCAAAATCATTCTAAAATAGAAAGGATATTAAATAAAAAAATTATTAATATTGGACAAGGTGGAGGAGCATGTGGAATAAATGAGCAATTATATTATCTTAATTATTTTTATAATAATAATAATACAGTTGATACTATTTTTTATATACTATCTCCTCCATTACTTTTTTCTGAAACTTTGCCAAAAGCATCAAATACTTTTGATAACGAACCGTTTAAAATCAGCTTTTTTATTAATTATTTACCTTATAAAACAGAAAATAAAACTGAACGTTTGCTTTCTTATATGAGAAGTAAATTACAACTTGATTGGATAAGTTACCACTCTGTTGATTTAGATGACAGAAAGGATAGGTTGTTAAAACTTGATACAGCAGAGGTGAAAAAAGGGTTTAAAGTTACATATGAAAATGGACTAAATTTTGATGTTTTTAATCAAAGTTGTGTAACATTAGAAAAAACAATAAAACTATCATTAAGTAAAAACTCTCAAATTATTTTAATAATTCCGCCTGCACTTTTTGGAAAGTGGGAAGGACACGAAGAAACTTTAGATTTTGCAAATAAAATGAAAAAAAAATATAAGATTGAACTTTATGATTATTCTTAATCAGAATTAGAGCCAAAATACTATTATGATCACCATCATTTAAATACAGATGGGATCATTTATTTTACTGCAAAATTTTTAAAGCCAATAATTAAAAACGAAACTAATCAAAAAATACTTGATTTATAATTCTTTAATTTATACAGCAAAATAAAAATGTAGATGAAAAATGAAATAATCTTTACTCACGGAGGCGGGAGATTTGCAAATCAATTTACGAATTTTGCCCATCTTATAGCTTTTGCCAATCAAAATAATTTTGCAATAATAAATATTGCCTTCAATGATTTTTCTAATTTAATTGAAAATTTTAAAAAATCTGAAACGGTTAAGTATAACTTTGATAAAGATGATTTTAATAACTATTTTCTTATAAAATTATTTAACCTTTCAAAACACCGAATTTACAGAAAATTTATTATAAGATTATTACACCTACAGGCTTATTTGCTCCCAAGTTATCAAAGTATTTTATTTAATAAAAAAAGTATTCTTAGATTTTTGAATGGAAGGAAATTTAAGAACATAAATTTATCTGACAAAAAAACATTAGATTTGTTTGCTTTAAAAACAACAACAATTATTGCTGGCTGGGGCTTGCGTGATTGGAATCTATTAGAAAAAAAAGAATCTTTAATAAAAAAAGAATTAAGATTTAATGAAAAATATCAGAAAATTTCTGATGATTTTATTAATAAAATAAAAGAAAAACACGATTTATTAATTGGTGTTTTTATGAGGCAAACAGATTATAAAAATTACAACGATGGTAAGTATTATCTTCAAACAGAGGAGTATATAGTTCTAATGGAAAAATTAAAAAAACGATATTCTAACAGAAACTTAGCTTTTATTGTTGCGTCTGATGAGCCTAAAAATATTGAAGATTTTAAAAATCTACCCGTATATTTTTCAACAGGAATAATGGGGGGCGAAGGGCATTATATAGAGAGTTTTATTCAACTTGGAATGTGCGATTATGTTCTTACTGTTCCCAGCACTTTTAGTGCTTGGGCTACGTTTATGGGAGAAAGCAAAATTATTCCTGTTTATGATAAAAAAATGTTAGTTAGAGAGAGCGAGTATTTTAACAATAATATTTTTGATGCTATAAAAGATGAATATTTCAATAATGTTATAAAATAAAATTGTTGCCTTATAACAAAATATATGGCAACAATTACTTTCTATTACTTTTTAATTATTTTTGTTGTAATAATTTTATTATTTGTTTGAATGCTAATAAAATAAACTCCACTTTGATAGTTCGATAAATCTATTATTTCTTTTTTATTTTCTGCTTTTTTAGTTATTATTTTTCTACCTGTAACATTACTAACGGTAATTAATTTAGCATCTTTAATCTGGCTTATATTTATAATGCCATCAGTAGGATTTGGGAAAATTAATATATTGGTTAAAATAGGTGTTTCAACAACAGCTGGTTCTGGATTAAAATGAAAAATTCTTGCTTGTCCTGAATTATATCCATTTTCATTATTTTTATCTGCACCAACTACAAGAGTATAACCATCAGAGCTTAAGCTTACAGACTTCCCAAGTTCACCTTCAAAATATTCTCCATCAATATCTTGTCCCATTTGCAACCAATTTCCTTGAATGTTTTGATAAACCCTTACATGTCCATTATTATCACCATTATCACCATCGTTCAAATAGGCACCAATAGCAACAATAGAACCATCTGAATTAAAACCAATTGAAAAACCTGAATAATCTCCTTCTGCCTCACCATCAATATCTTCTCCTATTTGAATCCAACTTCCATTAAAATTTTCATAAATTCTTACGTGTCCAGCATCAGTAGCTAAGTCGTCGTTTCCATATGCTCCTATAGCAACTATCAATCCATTAGAACTTAAACATGTAGATACTCCACATTTATCTCCTGCTCCTTCTCCATCAATATCTCCGCCAAGTTGTATCCAATTATTATTAATATTTTGAAAAACTCTTACATGACCAGACTTATCTCCCCCTCCATCATTCCAGCCTGCACCAACTGCAACAATAGAACCATCAGAACTCAAACTAACAGAACTTCCAAATTGATCTTCTGCTGCTTCACCATCAATATCTTCTCCTACTTGCGTCCAAGTTCCTTCAATATTTTTATAAATTCTCACATGACCAGCATTGTATCCACTATCATTATTTCCTCCTGCCGCTATAGCTACGACTGAACCGTCATAACTTAAACTTACCGCATAACCCGACTCATCTTCTGCTGCTTCACCATCAATATCTTCACCTATTTGTATCCATGTATCATCAATATTTTCATAAACTCTTACATGTCCCGCCATATCTCCATTACCATCATTTAACCTTGCTCCAATAGCAACAATAGAGCCATCATAGTTAAGACTTATTGACCATCCAAAAAAATCTCCTGATTCTTCTCCCACAATATTATCTCCAATTTGTGTCCATATTTCAGCATTATTTCTTAATATTTTTACCATCCCTCTGTTATCATCACTTTCAAAAGCTCCAACAGCAATAACTAAACCGTCTTTACTTATACTTACAGCTCTACCAAGTCTATCTTCTGGCATATCTCCATTAATATCTCCCACTTGCTCCCATATTTGAGCATTTGCTCCTATTGTTATTCCTATAAATAACAAAATAAATAAAAAAACTTTTTTCATGTGTAAATTAATTATTAATTAGTTAATTAGTTAATATTTATACTTGTTCTTAAAACGAATTATTTGATTTTTCAGAATTTAGGCAAAGTTCTTTTGCTGTATTAAAAATTCCTGTTTCGTCAAAACCGCACATTTTGTAAAGTTCGTCTTGTGTTCCGTGTTCAATAAATCGGTCGGGTATTCCGAGTCGTTTTACTTTTGCAGTGTAACCGTATTCTGCCATAAATTCAACAACAGCTGTGCCAAGTCCTCCTACAATAGTTCCGTTTTCTACTGTTATTATTTTTGTATATTTTCTAAAAATAATATGTAATAATTCGGTATCAATGGGTTTAAGAAATCTTGCGTCGTAATGTGCTGCCGAAATATTTTCTTCTTTTAACATTTCTATTGCTTTAATAACCTTAATACCAATAGCTCCGATAGATAATATTGCAATGTCTGTTCCTTCGCTTAATAGGCGTCCTCGCCCTATTGTGATTTCTTCAAAGGGAGTTTGCCAGTCAAGTAGTCGTCCTCTGCCACGTGGGTAACGAATGGTAAACGGAAAACTGTGTATGTCTAACTGTGCAGTAAACATAAGATTCCTAAGGTCTTGTTCGTCTAATGGGGCGGCAATAACCATATTCGGAACTGTTCTCATATAAGCCAAATCGTAAGCTCCATGATGTGTTGCTCCGTCTGCTCCAACAAATCCTCCTCTGTCTAAGCAAAAAACTACATGAAGATTTTGCATTGCAACATCGTGGATTACTTGGTCATAAGCACGTTGCATAAATGTAGAGTAAATATTACAAAACGGTGTCATTCCTTGAATGGCAAGTCCTGCCGAAAATGTAACTGCATGTTGTTCAGCAATTCCAACATCAAAAGTTCTGTCTGGCATTTCTTTCATCATAAAGTTTAATGAAGAGCCAGAAAGCATTGCTGGACTTATTCCAACTATTTTTTTGTTTTTTTCCGCCAGTTCTATTATTGTTTTGCCAAAAACATCTTGAAATTTTGGAGGTTCTTTTTTCTTTACTCCATTGGCTATTTTTAGACCTGTTTTAACGTTAAATGCTTCGCCTGTAGCATGCCAAGCTGTTTGATTTTCTTCTGCTGGTTTAAATCCTTTACCTTTTTTGGTTAGAACATGAAGAATTTTAGGACCTTTTATTTTCTTTATATCTTCAAGTGTTTCAACAAGATGGTTCACATCATGTCCATCAACAGGTCCGAAATAGCGAAGGTTAAGACCTTCAAAATAATTGCTATTGGATAAAAGAGTTGTTTTTATTCCATTCTCTACCTTTTGAACCAGTTTACGAGTTTCAGGTCCTATGGTTTTTATTTTTCCCAACACATTCCAAACATCGTCTTTTACTTTGTTGTATGTTTTTGAGGTTGTTATATCTAAAAGATAATTGCTAAGAGCTCCTACATTTGGGTCAATAGCCATATTGTTATCATTCAAAATTATCAGAAAATCTGAACGTTGTATTCCTGCATTGTTTAAGCCTTCAAAAGCAAGACCAGCAGTCATAGAGCCATCTCCAATTATAGCAATAACATTTCGTCTTTTTTCGTCGCATAATTTTGTGGCAGTAGCCATACCAAGAGCAGCCGAAATAGAGGTGGACGAATGTCCAACGCTAAAAGCATCATATTCGCTTTCAAATATGTTTGGAAAACCACTTACTCCATTTAATTGTCTTAGAGTATGGAAATTATCCTTTCTTCCTGTAAGTATTTTGTGTCCGTAGGCTTGATGCCCAACGTCCCAAATAATTTTGTCGTAAGGAGTGTTATAAACATAATGCAAAGCAACTGTAAGTTCCACTACTCCAAGGCTTGCCCCAAAGTGTCCGGGAGTGCGAGACAGTTCATCTATAATAAATTCTCTAAGTTCTTCGCTTAGTATTTTTAACTCTTCTTTGGAAAAACTACGATAATCTTTAGGATATTTTATTTTATCTAATAATTTATATTTTGGCATATTTTTATTATTTATAAATTTTGAAACTTCAAAGAAAATTTTTATGCAAACTTTTGAAGAATTCAAATAAGCTGTTAATTTGCAAAATTAATAAAAAAGAAATAATTTTGCCAATATTTTATTTTATATTGTTATTTTTTAACAATATGAACTTACCAACTATAATAATATGAATATATTTCATCGTATTTTATCATTTATACTGATATTGCCTATAAGGTTCTATCAGCTAACTATTTCGCCACTGTTTCCACAATCTTGTAGGCATTATCCTACTTGCTCAAGTTATGCCATCGAGTCTCTTAAAATTCATGGACTTTTTAAGGGTAGTTGGCTTGCTATTAAAAGATTGTCTAAATGCCATCCTTGGGGAACTCACGGATACGACCCTGTGCCGCCTAAAAAAGATAAAAAAAAATAATGTTTTGTTATTAAATGATTTTGAGTTCGTAAAAATAGAAATTGAATATGTTTTTTTTATAAATATACAACTTTTTTTTGTTATAAAAATAAAATCAATAGTAGTTTTGTTAAAATAAATATTTAATAATTTATTATCTTTGCAAAATTGAAAAACTTTATAAATCAAAAATAATGATAAAAAAAATAACAATTACATTTACTTTAATTTTTATAAGCATATATTCGTTTTCCCAAATAAATTATTTGCTAATAAACAACGACTATCAACAGCAGTTTGAAAAAGAGGCATTAGAAACAAGATTTTTTCATACAAACGTAAAACCTTATAACAGACAAAAAATAACTGGCAAAGCAAAGTATGAAAATGAGATTGTAAATGAAGTGTTTGGGAAGTTAGAAAAAATGTTTTCTACCGACAATACTAAAAAAACTATAATACAGCCAATTGCGGGAACAGAATTATTCGCAGATATTTCACAAAAAGATTTTCCTTTTCATACCTACGGAGGTGTAAAATTTCATTCCGAATATATTAAAAATGTAAGCCTACATGCAGACGTATATGCAAATTATTACCAATCGCCAAGCTATTTGACTTCTCAAATAGATAGCTCGGACATTATTCCTCACAACGGACTTGCTTTGAGTTCTCAAAATGGCAAATACGCATATTTGAATGCCAATGGATATTTGTCGTATATGCCAGCAGAATATATAAATTTTGAGATTGGACGAGGAAAGCATTTTTTTGGCGATGGAGAGCGTTCACTCTTATTATCAGATAATTCTAATTTTACTCCTTATGCAAAAGCAGATGTGGAGGTGTGGAAAGTAAAATATGTATATCTTATTGCACAACAAAAAGATTATGATTTAAGATTTCCTGACGATAAGTTTAGCACAAAATATACTGCAACTCACTTTTTGAGTTTTCACCTAAATAGGTTTATGAATATCAGCCTGTTTGAAACTGTAATAAGCTCACCAATAGACTCTATGGGAGCAAACAGAGGCTTTGATGTAAATTACATGAACCCTGTAATATTTTTCCGCCCAGTAGATTTGTCGCAAGGCTCACCAGACAACGTGTTGGTGGGAATTGGAGGAAGTCTTAGAATGTTTGCTAATACTCAATTTTACGGACACGGAATTTTAGACGAGTTTATTCTCTCTCACTATAAAGCCAAAAATGGCTGGTGGGGAAATAAATATGGATTACAATTAGGAGTTAAATCTTTTAAAACTTTGAGAATAGAAAATTTATATAGCCAATTTGAATATAATTTCGTAAGACCATTTACATACTCGCACAGCAGCCCTATAACCGCATACGGAAGCTACGGGCAGCCACTTGCTCACCCGCTTGGAGCTAATTTTAAAGAAGGAATTGCAATAGTAAATTATACCTACAAAGATTTTACTACACAAATAAAAATGTCTTATAGTATTTATGGCGAAAATGCCGACACTATAAATTACGGACACAATATATATCGCTCATACTTAGACCGCACGGCTGGCGACGAAGGCTATTTTCTTACCGACGGAATTAATACAAAATTAGTAAATGTAGAATTGAAATTTTGGTATCCACTTGTAAAAGATTTATTTTATGCAGAAGCAGGTGCAGCCTATCGCAAGCAATCATCAGCTATTCTAAATGACAATAATATGATGTTTTTTGTTGGAATAAAAAGTCCTATTCAAAAATAATAATATTTTTTTTAATAAAATTAAGAAAATACTTAAAAAGCAAAATTTTTAATAGAATAATACAAATCAATTATTTACTTAATAATATTTTAGACCAAAACAAAATGAACCTACAACTTTTAATAGACAATGCTCTTGCAAACAAATCATACCAAGAACAATTTGATATTACAAACTCGTGGCACTGGAACTATATAGAAACATTAGCTCAAAACTTATACGAACAAGCCAAAGACTGGAAATCAATAGAACTTATTGAAAATATGATAACAGAACAGCAAGAAAAATATCCTATGATGTTGCAAATTGCTGTAAAAGTTGCAAAGTCAAAAAAAATGATTTCTGAAATAAAAAAGAATGTTCATATTTCTGTTGTATTTGCGGTTTACAAAGAGCATCAAAGAATTTTGACAAAAGAAGAAAATCCATTAGGCGAAAATTTTTTGATACGAAAAATATTACAAATGCGATTTCTTACCGACGAATTTAAAAACATTTCGTGGGACATGGTTGTTGTAGATGACGGCTGCCCAGAGGGAAGCGGAAAAATAGCCGAGCAAATTATTGCAAAAAAACAATATATCTTTGATGAAAATTTAAGTCCAGACAAAGACGAAAATAAAACAGAATATGTTTGCAAAAATAATGTAAAAGTTTTATTTTTAGAAGACGCAATAAATCAGAACTTATCAATAATAAAGCCATTAAAAAACACCGACCAAAGCCGCAAAGGAGGCTCAGTAGAATATGGAATGCACTATGCTGCCCAGCAAAACAAAGAAAATCACGTAATTATTTTTACCGATGCAGACTTATCTACCCATCTTGGGCAGTCGGGACTATTGGTAAACGAAATAATACTAAACAATAAAAAAGCTGCAATAGGTTCGAGGCGTGAGGCTAAATCGGTAGTGGTGAAAAAAGGAACTCGCAACACTCGTGGAAAACTATTTATCTACCTTTGGAAACGACTTATTGCTCCGCTCAACTATATTGTAGATACTCAATGTGGCTTTAAGGCTTTTGATGCCAAAATTGTAAATAATATTGTAGAAAATACTATTGAAAAACAATTTGCTTTTGATATTGAATTGCTCTTAAAAACAGAACTTTTGGAAAAAAACTCTACCGAAAAACTGCCAATAGCATGGTTTGACAGCGAAGCCGCTTCTACAACCACCGACCTTCAACCGTATTTATCAATGCTAAAAGCAACCGCTGCTATGTATCGCAAATATTTGCCAGCAAATCCTCTGGCTGACAGCTTTGCTGTTTTTATTGAAAGCCTGTCGGAACAGAATTGGCAAAAACTGGTAGAAAACGTTCCACAAAAAATCGCAGACGCAGAACCTGCAACTTTTGATAAGTATAATGAAATATCTGTTTCTGATTTAGCTGCCATTCTAAAATAAATTTTGTTTTGGTAAAACTGCTTTTCACCCTAAATATCAAGTATTTTATTAAGAATATTATTTTTATAAAATACTTCAAACAGCATGTTTGGTGTTTTTGCTTTTTATCGCAGAAAAAATATCAAGCTGTGTGCAATTATTTTCTTTTTGAGTAACAACTTGTTTTTTTATTCGTTTGTAATTTATCATAAGTGCTTCTATCATTGGTTTTCTATTACTTTCTTTTGCTCCGAGATGATAAAAATGTTCTTTATTTAATTTGTAACAATCGTTCCAAACAGTATCAAGATATTCATTTTTACGATATTCATTGTTATCCCAAGTTGAAAGCATAAATTTAGCACCAGAATTTGTGAGTAATTCGTGTAGTTTCAGTTCATTTGTTTCGTCCCAACTATCGTAATAATCAACATGCCGACCGATATATGGAGGGTCGCAATAAATAAAATCAGTTGTATTTGTTTCTTTTATCGTTTCTTCAAACGATTGACACTTAAATTCCCAGTTATTTTGCTCAAAAGCAAATTCTAAATATTTGATTTGATTTACAATCTTTGTAATATAGGCTTGTGCAAAACGTTCCGGTTTATGACCATAAGGAACATTAAACTTAAATTTCCGATTAAATCGTATCATTCCGTTAAAGCATGAACGATTAAGAAATAGAAAATCAATCGGATTTTGTTCTTCATTAAATCTTGTTCTTACGTAATTATAATGGTCTTGTCCTTTTTCTGAAAGAATTTTACCTTCTTCATATAAAAATTGTTTTACAAGTGAAGATGTAATTTTTCTGTCTTTTAATTGATTGTAAAATCCAATAGTATGCGGATTGCTATCTGCAAATAAAGCATTTTTACCTGCAAGATTGAAACCAACAACGCCCGAACCAAGAAAGGGTTCAACCCAACGTGTGTTTTCGTTAATATCTATATTTTCAGCTATCCATGGAACGAGCTTTGTTTTTATTCCTTGAATTTTTATGGGTGGCACATGAATTTTATTTTTCATTTTCACCTCCTTTTTGCTTTATTTTTTTTGCTCTGGGATATGCGAGTCCTTCATCTTTTCCTCTGTATTTCAGAAAATCGGGCAGGTTAGTTATTTTTTTAGTTTTTCCATCTTTATCTTTTGTGTAAATCTTACCGTAATTCATCCAATAATCATCAAACCATTCTTCTCCAAGGTTTTTAAAAACACCGTTTCCTGCGAGAATATCACTTATTTTTTGAATGCTCCCAATATTTGCAGTATTTCCGCTTCCACTTTTATCACTTGCAATTTTCCACTTTTCTGTGGCAAAGAAAGTAAAATTGTTTATTACAGAAGGAATTTTATTAACTTCTGTAAGTTTATAAACTTTTGTTTCTTCAAGTTTATCTAATTCAGTTCTGTTGTAGATTATACCAAGGCAATAATGTCCGGTATATTCACTGTAAGGGAATTGTATGTTTTTTGATTTTTGTCTTTCTATGAAATATGCACCATGCGAGCCAAGCGTAAAACCGTTACAATGGTCTGGGTAGTCATTTAAAAGATAAGTAGTTTTTAAATCAACAGCAAATTTAATATTTCTGTCTGTTTTTAATACAAACGAAATATCGGGATACCAATTTTGGTGTTCAGCAAGAATTAATTCGTATCCATTTTTCTCTGCAAATTCCAAGAAACGAGGAAATAAATGTATTTCCAATACTTTTGAAACAATTTTTGTATCTGCCGATATTGAATAAATATTTTGAAATATATCAATAAAGCCTTTAATTGTCCATTGATTATTTTCATCTGTAACATGTTCTTTTAGTGTTTCGGCAAACTCGTCTAATTGTTTTTGAAATATTTGTTTTATGTTTTTTATTAGTTTAAAATTATTTTTTATCATTCCTTTGATTGTTAATGATTTATATTGCGTATCTATAAAACTCCCCGAATGGGTATTTCATTTTGCAAAGTTATCAAATTTAAGCATTAATTTAGTGTTTGTCTTTTTAGTCTGCTTGTTTTTTGTTTCACTCTTATGGAGTTTTGGTAAACCCTTTATTGTCAGCCCACGATTATTATCGTGGGTTATTATCGTTTCGTAACTCGGGGATTGTATATTAATTATACACTAATTAGTGTCTGTCTTTTTAGGCTTTAAAGACGGACGCTATTTATAATTTAGTGTAGAATGCAAATATAATAATTAAACAGTTTACAGTCAAATATTGTGGTTATTTATATTTCCATTTCTTATCTAATCTTCCTACAATTAAATTTTAAGCATTTCGTGGCGTAGCATAGATGCACTGATATTTGTTTCTACACTCCAAGTCATATATTCTGATATTTTTAATTTTTGTTTAATAAATAATAATAATATTTAAAAGTTTTATTATTTTTAATTTTAATACTTTATTTTAATTTTTTAATTTATTTATTTTTATAATAATAAATATATATACATAAACTAAATTTATTATAATTATATATAGTTTATGCTTATTAATTTATAAAATATGATATATTTACTAATTAATTACTAAAATAAAATATAATTTTATAATAATAATTTAAAGAATTATTTTGTTATTTTATATTCTAACATTATTAAATTTATATTTTTATAATATTTCTATTATAAATATTTATTATTTTACTTTAAAACTTTATTTTTTAATTTTTGTTAGTAATTATATATTTTAATAAATATATAATATTAAGTTTGTTTTTGTTTTTTTAATATAGTATATTTGTTATTTAAAAATTTATTATATGTAATTTATAATTTAAAATAATTATTTTTAATAAAAAGATATTTTTTTGTTATATATTATGCTTTTTATTATATAAAAACTAAATTTTTAATAAATATTAATAATTAATAACTTACTAATTATGAGTTTAAAATCAAATAATGGTTTTAGTTATGCGTCTTTACCAATGGCTTGCAAAAACATAGCATCTGCTGTGGTTCGCGATATAGAAGAATTTAATAAATATGGTGTTTCAATAGAAGATATAGAGCAATTTGCATTAAAAATAGAAGAGCATATCAACATGGAAACAGACGAAGAATATCGAGCAGAAATAAATGTGGCAAGCAGAATAAAAAATGAATTAGCCGACAAGCTTCGCAATCAAATTCGTATTCTAATAATCGGATTACGACTTAATTATAAGAACTACAAAGACTTACGAAAACGTTTGGAAGTGAAAAATATTTATCAACAATCGGACTTGAAACTAAAAGAAACAGTGGAAAAGGTGATTTTAGTTTTTAGGGATATTCTCGTAAATTTAGAAAATAACGAATTATTAGAAAATGGAGTAAATACTCTGGAACAAATTAATAATGAGTTTGATACAGCACTTCAAAACCAAATAAAATATAAAGAAGAACGCAAAGCTGCGTCTTACAAAAGAAGAAAACTTGCAAACGAATTATACGAACAAGCATCTACATATGCCGAGTTAGGTAAGGTTATTTGGGCAAATGATGTTAGATACAAACATTATGTTCTAAGAAGGAAGCTGTAAGGTGTTGTATAATAAAATGTTGTGTATTTTTGTTTTTTTATGGAAAAATTTAAAGGAAAATATAGAATTCCACCAAATCGTGCACAGTTTTGGAATTATTCGTTACCTGCCGACTATTTTATTACAATATGTGTAGCTAATAGAGAGTGTATATTAGGTAATATTATTGATGGTGAAATGATTTTATCAGAGTATGGCAAAATTGTTAAATCAGAAATTGAAAAATTATCTGAATATCATAAACGTGTAATATTGGACGAATGGATAATTATGCCTAATCATATACATTTTATTATATCTTTGGGAGATTATAATTTTGATAATGGAATATCTGTTGTTGGTGATAATGTAGAGAAAATTCATGAATTTTCTTTACCATCAGATGGTCGTAATGTAGAGAAGATTGATGAATTTTCTTTACCGTCAGATGGTCGTAATGTAGAGAAGATTGATGAATTTTCTTTACCGTCAGATGGTCGTAATGTAGAGAACACTCATGAATTTTCTTTACCGTCAGATGGTCGTAATGTAGAGAACACTCATGAATTTTCTTTACCGTCAGATGGTCGTAATGTAGAGAAAACTCATGAATTTTCTTTACCGTTGGAACATTATCAAAAAGAATATCGTAAACTTCGGAGAAGAATGCTAATTCCTAAAATATTGGGTAAGTTTAAACAACAAACATCAAAACAGATTAATTTATATAGAAATACACCAGGAATTAGAAATTGGCAATCAAGTTATTACGATCATATAATCCGAAATTATAAATCATATCTAAATATTAAAAATTATATAATCAATAATCCGCAAAAATGGAATGATGATAGGTTTTATAATAAAAGAAATGTTTAGCGTAGAGAAAATTCATGAATTTTCTTTACGGGGTGTATTGGTCGTATTGTAGAGAAAATTCATGAATTTTCTTTACGGGTATATTGGTCGTAGCGTAGAGAAAATTCATGAATTTTCTTTACGGGTATATTGGTCGTATTGTAGAGAAAATTCATGAATTTTCTTTACGGGTATATTGGTCGTATTGTAGAGAAAATTCATGAATTTTCTTTACGGGGTATATTGGTCGTATTGTAGAGAAAATTCATGAATTTTCTTTACGGGTGTATTGGTCGTATTGTAGAGAAAATTCATGAATTTTCTTTACGGGTATATTGGTCGTAGAGAAAATTCATGAATTTTCTTTACGGGGAATTTTTTTTACAGGTAATTTTCTTTACTTTACAGAAACACAATAATAAATAACATAACATAATATGAAAAATATATTAATTTTGAATTACGAATATCCGCCGCTTGGGGGTGGGGCAGGTGTTTGCACTCGCTTTGAAGCCGAAGGTCTTGCAAAACTGGGACATCGTGTTACGGTTCTAACAACTTGGTTTGCTGGCGAAGAGGAGATTGAACTGATTGGTAATTTGAAAATTGTAAGATTAAAATCTAAACGAAAATATGAGTTTAAGTCTAACCCTGTGGAAATGCTGTCGTGGGTAAAGTTTGCAAAAAAATATTCTGATAGCAATATTTCTGATAATGAATATGATATATGCCTTGCTAATTTTGCTATTCCGGGTGGAATTGTTGCAAAACGTATTAAAAAGACAAAAAAAATTCCGTATATAATAATCTCGCATGGGCAGGATATTCCTTTTTTCTTTCCTTCTCAAATGCTTAAATTTCATATTGTTACTTATTTTTGGATAAAAAATATCGTGAGACATTCCAGCAAACTTGTTTTGCTTTCGTCTGAAATGAAGGAAAATGCAGATAGGTTTGTAGGCAGAAAAAATATTGATATAAATACAATTATTCCAAATGGTTGTAATACAGAAGTTTTTAAACCCAGTTTTGATAAAAAGTCTAAGGAATTTAAAATTATTTTTGTAGGACGGCTTGTGTCTCAAAAGTCTCCTTTTGTTTTTTTGGAGGCATTAAAATTATTGAAAAATAATTATAGAATAGATTTTAGCGTAAATATTCTTGGCGACGGAGTTCTTAAACCCAAAATGGAGGAATTTGTTGAAAATAATAACTTATCGGAAAATGTAGATTTTAAGGGTTGGGTAACAAAAGATGAAATGATTGAAAATTATCAGTCGGCTAATTTGCAGGTAATTAGCTCTGCTGATGAAGCTATGTCTATTGCTGCTTTGGAATCGTTGTCGGCGGGTTTGTATGTTATTTCTACGCCAGTTAGTGGAAATACCGAACTTATTAAAGAGGGTGTGAATGGCGATTTTTTTAGTTTTAATAATTCCGAACAGCTTGCCGAGAAGATTAAACTTTTTTATGAAAATAAATTTATTTATAATTGGCAAATAGAAACAGACTTTTTAAATAATTTTAGACAAAAATACGATTGGAATGTTATTGTGAAACAATACGAAGAACTTATTTGTTCTTTATCCTGAAAATTATAGATACCAAAAGTTTAACGAACTGTTGAATATATTATACAATAAGATTAATTAGTGTGTAATTAATATACAGTAGATGTTTTTTTGAATATTCAATTTTTAACATAGAATATTCAATGTTTAAATTGCTTTAATAAACTATATACTATTGATTATCGCACTGTTGGTGTTTTTTTTTAACTTAGTAAAGTAGAATTAATTTCAAAACATAAAAAGATGAGAAAAATAACTATCCTATTTATTATGCTTCAATTTAGTTTTCAAATATTTGCACAAAACTATTTTCAGCAGGAAACAAATTATACAATAAAGGTAAAACTCAACGACAGTGAACATAGTTTATCTGCTTTTGAAACAATAGAATATGTAAATAATTCGCCAGATACTTTGGATTTTATTTATTTTCATCTTTGGGCAAATGCTTATAGAAACAATAAAACGGCTCTTGCCCAACAAATGGCTACAAATGGTAGCGGAAAGTTGTATTTTAATTATAAAAAAATAGGTGGATATATAGATTCTCTTGATTTTAAAATTGATGATAAAAAAATATTAGTAGAACCACACCCAAAGCATATTGATATTTGTAAATTAATTTTAAATAAGCCACTACTACCCGGGCAGTCTGTTATAATAACAACTCCTTTTTATGTAAAACTTCCCGGCGATATTTCCAGAATGGGACATGACGGACAAAGTTATCAAATTTCGCAGTGGTATCCTAAGCCTGCTGTTTACGACCAAACAGGCTGGCACGAAATGCCTTATCTTAATCAAGGAGAATTTTATTCGGAGTTTGGCTGGTTTGATGTAAGCATAATTATTCCGAAGCAATATGTTGTGGGAGCAACTGGTAATCTTCAAAATATAGAAGAATTGGCTTGGTTAGATTCTATAAGCAAAAAGAATGTGAAAGGAAAGGACATTATAAACCCCAGCAAAACAGAATATAAAACTATTAGATATACCGAAAATAATATTCATGATTTTGCTTGGTTTGCCAATAAAGAATATTTTGTTGATAAAAGTGAGGTTGTTTTGCAAAATAGCCATAAAAAAATTACTACTTGGACAATGTTTACAGATAATTATTTGTGGGAAGATGCTGTAAATTATGTAAATAGCTCTGTTTACGAATATTCTAAATGGGTTGGAGATTATCCTTATAATAATTGCACGGCGGTGCAAGGAGCATTGAGTGCAGGTGGAGGCATGGAGTATCCTACAATAACGGTTATTAGTGCAGGAGACGACAAAAAAACTTTGGAAGAGATTATTATGCACGAAGTTGGGCATAACTGGTTTTATGGAATGCTTGGCTTTAACGAAAGAGATTATCCTTTTTTAGACGAAGGTCTAAATTCTTTTTATGAAGTTAGATATATGGAACAAAAATTTCCTGATAGCAATTTTGGTGATTTTTTGGGAATTAGCTCTTCCAAACGAAATAATATATCTAATACTCCTTACCGATTTATAAAAGAATTTGCTTACGATGTTACTGCACATATTGCTGCCGACCAGCCAATAAATGCACATTCAAAAGATTATTCGAGCATGAGCTATTTTTCAATAGTTTATAGCAAAACTCCTGTTGCTTTTTATCTTTTGCAAGAGTATATTGGCAAAGAAAAATTTGATGAAATTATGCAATCTTTTTTTCAAGAATGGAAATTTAAACACCCACAACCAAGCGATTTAGAAAATTATTTTAGAAACAACTCCGACAAAGATTTAGATTGGTTCTTTGATGATATTATTAATTCTACCAAAAAATCGGATTATAAAATAAAATACAAACACAAAAAATTGATAGTAAAAAATAAGGGCAAAATAAATTCACCGTTTGTAATTTCGGGTTATAATGATACTAATCTTGTGTTCTCTGAATGGTATGAAGGGGCGGACAAAAAACAAAAAATAAAATTACCAGAGGGAAATTATAATAAAATAATATTAGACCCAAGTTTTGCTACAATAGATTTTAACCGCTACAACAACTATGCTCGCACAAAAGGGCTTTTGAAAAACACTAAACGATTAGATGTTAATTATGGAGCATCTTTAACTAATTTTGATAAAATAAATATTAATTATTTGCCAATTATAGGGTGGAATAATCAGAATAAAACAATGCTCGGATTATTAGTGCATAACTATAAGCTACCTCTACAAAAATTTCAATATTATATTATGCCGATGTATAGTTTTTCCGAAACGCCACTTGCAGGAGAGGCAAATTTTAGTTACAGAAAATATGGTTATGATGGTTTTCCAGATATAATATACAAACTTAATTATCAGCAATATGGAATAAATAAAATTGATGATGGAGTTTCTATAAAAGAAACCGAAAATCGTTATCGTTTGAAAGCAGAAATAGACCTAAAACTTAACAATATAAAAAACAGCGACAAAGCAGACAAGCATCTTAAAACAGCTATTTATTATTTTCCCAGTTTTCCATTAAAACTTACAACCGAAAATTATTTGTTCAATATAAAATATACGATGGATAAAAATTCTATTTTTCGTCCATATAACTTTACTTTTAATGCAGACATTAACGACCATTTTTATAGTGTTTGGGCAGAAGGAAATTATAGAATACATTATTTGTCAATGACTTCTGGTTTGGATATTCGTTTGTTTGCAGGCACAAATGTTAGCCTTTCGGGAAATACTGGCAATACTGATTATAAATATGATTATACTTTTTTGAGTAGAGAAACGTCTGTTTCGTATCAGAATAGTATTTACAAACAACAATTTGTTCAGAATTATGGAGGATTTAGCCTATATTCTGAAAATAATTTTATTCCTATGCTTGTGGCTACAAATATTCAATCTTCTATTCCAAAAATTCCTCTTATTAAAGTATATTCAAATATAGCTTTATATTCTAATACATATAATTCAGTTATAGAATCGTTTGCCTATGAAATGGGTTTTATGCTTAGCTTACTAACAGACCATTTTGAGGTATATTTTCCTGTTTATGCGTCCAAAGAAATTTGGGCTTATAATAACGAGATAGCAGAAAATTATTCTCAAAAAATAAAATTTGTTATCAATATTAATAATATAACAAAATATGTTAGGAAATTTTAATATTAAAGAAAATATTAAAATGAACGAAAAAAAGTTGTAATAATAAAGAAAATTAATAATTTTGTGATAAGTATTATTGAAAATTATGCTCTTTTCTTTATTCTAAAAACATTAAAACGTATCCAATAATAAATTATTTCTATAATATTATAAATGAATATTAAACAAAAACCTACTTACGAAGAATTAGAAAAAGAAATTCTTCGTTTAAAAAAAGACAAAAAAGATACAGATATTACCAAAAACATTATTGAAAGAAGTCCTGTTGTGGCTTTTTTGTGGAAAAATGAAAAAAATTGGCCAGTAGAATTTGTATCAAATAATATATGTAATATTTTTGGCTACACGGTAGAAGAGTTTTTATCACAAAAAATAATTTATAGTGAAATTATCCACCCCGACGACTTAGAGCGAGTGGGAAATGAAGTTGCGTTAAATAGTAATGAAGTTTTTTTTTCGCACAAGCCATACCGAATTATTAGTAAAACAGGAGAATCAAAATGGATACAAGACGACACGTATATTATTAGAAATAAAAATGGAGAAATAACTCATTATGAGGGCATTATTTTTGATATTACTGATAACGTAAAAAAAGAAACCGAAATATTAAAACTCTCTCATGCAATAGAACAAAGCTCTACAATAATTGTTATTACAGATATTTATGGAAATATAGAATACTCTAATCCTGCTTTTACAAGAATAACTGGCTACACCAAAGACGAGATAAAAGGACAGAATCATAGAATATTAAAATCCAAACTTAAAAAGACGAAAGAATATAAGACTCTTTGGAAAACAATTACATCGGGAAAAACATGGCATGGAGAATTTTTAAATGTAAAGAAAAACAAGGAGGAGTATTGGGAAGAAGCAATTATTTCGCCAGTAAAAAATGATAGAGGAGAAATTATAAACTATATTGCAGTAAAAGAAGATATTACCGAAAGAAAAAAAGCTGCAAAAGCACTTATAAACAGCAAAATAAAATTAGAAGAAGCTCATAAAGACATAACAGATAGCCTTACATACGCACAAACAATACAAAAAGCCCTGCTTACAAGCAAAGAAATTATTGATAAATATATTGACAGATATTTTATACTGAACAAACCCAAAGATAAAGTAAGTGGAGATTTTTATTACATAAATAAAAAAGACCAAAATACAATAGTAGCAATAGCCGATTGCACAGGACACGGAGTGCCGGGAGGTTTGATATCAATGCTTGGTATTACTTATTTGCATGAAATAATTAGACGAGAAACAACAAACAATCCGGCAGAAGTTTTAGAACTATTGAGAGAGAGATTTAAAATGACTTTTAGAACTTTTGGTTCTGACAACAACAATGGCTTAGACATTGCATTGTGTTTTATAAATCCGAACAATAACACTTTACAATATGCCGGAGCATTTAACCCTTTAATACTAATTAGAAACCAAGAACTAATTGAATATAAAGCAACCAGAAATCCGATAGGTTTTTTTCCTAAAGAAAGAAATTTTAAAAATAATATTATTCAAACCCAAAAAAATGATGTAATTTATCTATATTCTGATGGCTTTCAAGACCAATTAGGTTCTATGGAAAATAAAAAATACATGGCTAAAAATTTTAAAGAATTATTAGTTAAAATACATAAATTATCTATAAAAGAACAAGAGGAAAAATTAAATAATATTTTTGAACAATGGAAAGGAGAAGGCGAACAAACCGACGACGTGCTTGTTTATGGAATGGTTTTTTAATTTAATTTCAAAATAATTTATTACAAACAAACATATTACTTACTATTGATACTTCTTTTTTTGAAAAAATAAAATAAAAATAAAAATAAATAATTTTAAAAAAATATTTTATCTTTGTAAATTATATTGTTCACATTTCTATTAAAATACAAAAAAGCAAACTAATAAATAATAAAACAAAATGTATATTTCGGAACTTCACAAAGGAATAGAAAACGAAGTTACTGTAAAAGGCTGGGTAACCAATAGCCGTAGCAGTAAAGGTATAGAGTTTGTCGTGTTACGCGACGGAACAGGTTATTTGCAATGCGTAATAGACCTCAATAATGCTGGCGAGGATAATTATAATGAAGCAAAAAATCTGACACAAGAAAGTTCTGTTGAACTAACTGGAAAAATTGTTGAAAATGAAAGAGAAGATAACGGAATTGAACTACAAGTAGAAAAAGTTTCAATTATATCAATAGCAGAAGAATATCCTATAACAAACAAAGAACACGGAATAGAATTTTTGGCAGACAAAAGACATCTTTGGTTACGCTCCAAAAAACAGTGGGCAATAATGAAAATTAGAAATAATATTATTTATGCAATCCATAATTTTTTTCAAAAAGAAGATTTTGTGCAAGCCGACGCTCCAATATTTACTGCCAATGCAGCCGAGGGAACTACAACACTTTTTGAAACAGACTTTTACGATAATCCTGCATATTTAACACAATCAGGGCAGCTGTATGGAGAGGCTATGGCAATGGCACTTAATAAAATATATACTTTTGGACCAACTTTTAGAGCAGAAAAGTCTAAAACACGCCGTCACCTTGCAGAATTTTGGATGATAGAACCAGAAATGGCTTTTTACGATAACGACATGAACATGGATTTAATAGAAAAATTCTTGCAAAGTGTTATTGAAGAAGTTTTGGAAAAAAGTAAAAACGAACTTAAAATATTGGAAAGAGATACAACTCTTTTTGAAAAAATAGTTAAAAATAAATTTCCAAGAATAACATATACAGAAGCTGTAAAAATACTAAAAGGAGAAAAAGATGTAAACGGAAAAAATTCTATCAAAACTCTTGAAAATGATTTAGCAGAACTGAATTTGAAAATAGCTGAACTAAAAAAAGAAATAGAAGAAAAAGAAACGATGGTTGCCGATACTAACCTGAAAAAAGGAAAACGCAACTTTATAAAAAGCAAAATAGGACAGCTTAAAAACGAACTAAGAAGCAAAGAGGAAAAATCTCAATATATTCCTCAATGGATTGAATCTGCAAAAAACTTTGAATATGGAAACGACCTTGGAGGCTCGGACGAAACTGTTTTAACACGTATGTTTGAACTACCAATTATGGTTTATAATTGGCCTCACGAGGTAAAAGCATTTTATATGAAACGAGACAAAGACAATCCAGACTTTGCAAAAGGAGTAGATGTGCTTGCTCCCGAAGGATACGGAGAAATAGTTGGCGGTGGTGAACGAGAAACCGATAAAAATTTATTAATAGAAAAAATAAATGAACATGGTTTGCCAATGGAGGCATTTGAATGGTATCTTGATTTGAGAAGGTTTGGCTCTGTTCCTCATTCAGGATTTGGTCTTGGCTTAGAACGTTTTGTGTCTTGGGTTTGTAAAATTCAACATATTAGAGAAACAATCCCATTCCCACGATATTATGGCAGGATTACTCCTTAACCCACGACTTAAGTCGTGGGCTGATATGTCTGTCGTGGGCTGATATGTCTGTCGTGGGCTGATATGTCTGTCGTGGGCTGATATGTCTGTCGTGGGCTGATATGTCTGTCGTGGG
>Ga0193956_1000142_pt1 | contig 33246 bp, 26 predicted proteins | sample BB_7_MG_FD_140358 | JGI IMG/M metagenome (GOLD analysis project Ga0193956, IMG submission 140358) | Microbial mat bacterial communities from the Broadkill River, Lewes, Delaware, United States - BB_7_MG | ecosystem: Environmental > Aquatic > Freshwater > River > Microbial mats | place: USA...
CTTAGAAAGAGAAAAGGCAAATAAAAACAAGATAAAAAATTATTATTTAGTGTTTAAAATGTCTAATTCCTGTAAATACCATAGACATTCCTTTTTGATTGCAAAATTCAATAGAATCTTTGTCTTTAATAGAGCCACCGGGTTGAATAACTGCAGTAATACCCTCGTTGTAAGCAGTTTCTACCGAATCGGCAAAAGGGAAAAAGGCATCTGACGATAATACTGCACCATTCAAATCAAAGTTAAAAGTTTTAGCTTTTTCTATTGCATGTTTTAGAGCGTCTATTCTTGATGTCTCTCCTACTCCACTTGCTATCAGCTGTTTGTTTTTGGCTAAAACAATTGTGTTAGATTTTGAATGTTTTACTAATTTATTAGCAAACAACATATCTTCAATTTCTCTATCCGTTGGTTGTTTGACTGTTACAGTTTTCAAATCTGCTTCAACTTCAATTTTGGTATCTTTTTCTTGAATTAATGCTCCGTTCAAAACCTGTTTATAGGTATATTTATTTGCAATAGTTCCTTTTTGTTCTAAAATAATTCTATTTTTCTTTTGTTTTAAAACTGCCAAAGCATCTGATTTATAGGAAGGTGCAATAATTACTTCAAAAAATATTTTATGAATTTCTTCTGCAGTTTCTATGTCTATCTCTTTGTTTGCAATAATTACTCCACCAAAAGCAGAGATGGGGTCGCCTGCAAGTGCATCTATCCATGCCTGTTTCAGGCTGTTGCGAGATGCAAGTCCGCAAGCGTTGTTATGTTTCATAACAGCGATTGTTGTTTGGTTAAAATCGGCAATTAAATTTACTGCGGCATCAATATCTAATAAATTATTATATGATATTTTTTTACCGTGTAATTGTGTAAAAATTTTGTCAATATCACCAAAAAATCTACCTTTTTGATGAGGATTTTCGCCATATCTTAGCTCAGTGGCTTTATTTATACTTACTTTAAAGTTTTCAAGTTCATTTTGCGAAAAATATTTATAAATAGCTGTGTCGTAATGAGAAGACACATTAAAAGATTCTTTTGCAAATAGCTTTCTGTCTTCTAAGTCTGTATGTCCTTTTTTAGTTTTTAACAAGTCTAACAATTTAGCATACTGAGACATAGACGACACAACAAGCACATCTTTGTAGTTTTTGGCAGCTGCTCTTATTAGCGAAATTCCTCCAATATCTATTTTTTCAATAATTTCTTGTTCGTTTTGGCTATTAGCAACAGTTTTTTCAAAAGGATACAAATCTACTATAACAAGGTCTATTTCAGGAATTTCGTATTCCTTCAATTCTTGTTCGTCTGTTTTTGTATTTCTTCTTGCAAGTATTCCTCCAAATATTTTGGGGTGAAGAGTTTTCACTCGTCCTCCCAAAATTGACGGATAAGACGTTACTTCTTCTACACTTTTAACATCAAAACCTTTGTCTTCAATATACTTTTTTGTTCCTCCTGTTGATAATATATCAACCTCTAATTTAGAGAGTTGTGCTAACACATCATCTAAGCCTTCTTTGTGATAAACAGATATAAGTGCTGTTTTAATTTTCATAACTTTATTATTAATTTGTTTACTTCTATAAAAATAATTTTATGTAAATATTATACTAATAATCAATTAATTACTTGTTAGTCAATTCCATATTTGCTTCGCAAATTTTGCTATTTGGCGATAAAATAGTCCAGCGTTTTAAGTTAAATTTTCCTCCTTCGGAAAGAAAGCCTATTCTTATGTTATTAAAATTTATTATCTCATTTTTTTCTATTTTACTATAGTTATTACCAGTTAATCTTCCTGAGTGCATTACAGTTACCATACCACTTCCTACTACTTCAAATTTAAAATTTGGATAAATAATAATAGCTGTATCCTCGTCAAGTCCAATACCTTTATTGCTTTTTCCTGATGCTAAAAATTGTGAAAGTCTTGCAATTCTCTCTCTTTGCAAAAAGTGTGTATCAACTGTTATAGTTGGCAGTAAACCAAAGCCTTCTGCTGTATTTATAGATTCTTTAATAAATCCTTTGTAGTCTCCATCGAAAAGCATCGGATTGCTAACAACAGCAGAGCCTGCACTTGTGCCAGCTATATGCAATTTTCCACTTAAGAAACGTTTTTTTATTTCGTCATAAAATTTTGTTCCGAGAAAAACATCAGCAAGTTTTGTTTGGTCGCCTCCACTCATAAAAAGTAAATCTATGTCGTCCAAGACTTTAAGGTTTTCGTCTCTATCAGCTTCATTAGAGTAGCGAATATCTAAATCATAGACAATATCTGCTCCGAGGTCTCTAAAAGCATTACGATAAACGTTATAAACTTCTCTTTGATAAGAAGATGCAGTTGGAATAACTGCAATTCTTTTGGCATTAGTTTTTTCTAAAACAGTTTTTAATACTTTTTTATCATGTTTTCTGTCTTCTGCCCCTCCAATAAGAATTAATAATCCTTGTTTCATCTGTTTATTTTTATTGTGGTTTATAAGCTCATTTTAAGCTTATTATACTTAATTTATTTTTTTAAGCCAATAAGTTCCCTTACCCAAATATTTTGGGGTTAGATTGGCTTTATTTTATAAGTTACAAAACACTAAGAAAAATCAAAATTTCATCTACATGCTCTATGGCAATACTCTTGTGTGCTTAGCGTTTGTTGTCAGTTTCATTTTCGGGGTTTCCGTTTGCTTAAAGCAAAGGATATTTCAACCTCCAGTAAAAATCGACCTTTTTATGCAACTTTATTTTTTGTTTCTATTTCAACTCCTAATTCTTTTAACTTCTTTAAGTGATATTTTGCTTGTTTATCCTTCTTCTTTTCTTGTAAAAATTCCGAGCCTAATTCTTTATATTTTTCTTTGTCTTTTAGGATAAAATAGGCGGCTACAAGGATCTTATGTCCTACTGCAATTAAAGCTCTTTTTTTACCTCTTCGTCCTACAAGACTGTCGTATTTGCTTCGTAAATAAGTATTCTTTGTTCTGGTTGCCGCCCATGCAAACTGCACGAGCATTGACCGTAAGTATTTATTTCCGTGAGTTATGCGTCCACTTTTTTTTTACCAGCACTCTCATTATTTCCCGGACTTATTCCTGCCCACGAAGATAAGTGCTTCTCATCGGGAAATTGTTCCATATTATTACCGATTTCTGCTAAAATGTATGCTGCACCGTCTTTACCTACGCCAGGAATGCTTGTCAATAAATTTGCATCAAGTTCTAATTCATTTGCTTTTAAATGAGTATCAATTTGCTCATCTAAAGTTGTTAGTATTTTTTGCTTTTCTTCTATTGACATTTTTATAGTTTGAAGCATAAATTTGTGATGTGGTGTCAAATTTCCTTTTAATGCAGAAGCTAAATCTTCGTCGCTTACTTGCATTCGTCCGTGTTTATATTTTACTAATTTCTCAATATTATCTTCACCAGAAATCATTGCATCTATTATTTTTGTGGCAGTAGATCCACTCATGCTACTTACTACGCTTGACAATTTTATATTAGCATCTTCCAAAATCTTTTGAATGCGGTTCTTTTCTGATGAAAGTTGTTCTGTTATTTTTCGTTTATACCGTGTCAAATCTCGTAGTTCTCTAATTGGCAATTTAGGTATAAAACTACCTTTCAATAAGCCACTTAAAAGAAGCTTGGCAATCCATTTACTATCTTTTTTATCTGTCTTATGACCAGGAACATTCTTTATGTGACGGGCATTGACTAAGATAATTTCAAAATCTTTTTCCAATATATTAAATACAGTTTTCCAATACACGCCCGTGCTTTCCATTGCTACATGAGTGATTTTATTTGATAGTAGCCAATCTCTAATTTGTTCAATGTTTTCGGTGAAAGCTCCAAAAGTTTTGGTCTCTTCCTTTATTCCTGTTCCTTTGATTGTTGCTACCAATACCTTCTTGTGAATATCAATACCACAACCTCGCTCCACTAATTGCTCAAATCCTATTTCTTCTTTTTTTGACATAGCTTGTTTTTTTAAGTTAATTAAGACGCAAAAATAATCATTCCCTTGTGTGTCTAAAATTTATTAGGCATGGATGTTTCATTTAGTTTTATGGTTAGTTATTTATTAATTTACTGGTTAGTGTGCGACCATACAGTCAGAAAAATTATATTTTTTCTATCTGCTATAAAAGCAACTATCTATCAATAAAATAATTTAACAATTCTTAATTTACATACAAATACTAATTATATATTTTTTATTTTCTAAATTTTTTGATAAAATTTTCCACCTCTGGCACACCTTTTCCTCCTTGATATACAAGATAGCCGTTATATGGCTCTCTTTCTGTTATTTCATCATTAACTGGTGTAAGCATAAGTTTTTCAACTTCCTTCAAATCAGCAGTTTGACCCAATGCCCAGCCCAGTTTTATAAATGCTGTTTCAGGAAGCATATTTCCAAGTGGTATTATTCCTTTTGCCATAAGGTCTCTGCCTGTGTCGTAAACAAACATGTGAACGTATCCCCAAATTGTTTGCAATGTCATATAGAGTGCAACTCCCTTAGCGGTAGCACGTTCTATTGCAGGATAAAGTTCTTTATTTATATGTCCAAGCCCTGTGCCAACAATAACAATTCCTTTATATCCCATATCTACCAGTGCATCAATAATTTCGGGGTTCATGTGAGGATAGTAATATAGCATTGTAACTTTGTTTTCAAAGTATGGAAGTATTGTTACATTATTGTCTTTTCTACGATGATTATATTTGTCTTTTTGTAAAGTAATTTTGTTTTTGCTTACAGTTGCCAACGGAATATCTCCAATAGTTCTAAAAGTGGAACGATAAGATGAGTGCATTTTTCTAACACGAGTTCCTCTGTGCAAAAATCCATAATCGTCGGAAGTGGGACCAAACATGCAGACCATAACTTCTGCAATATCAGAGTGTCCTGCAGCATAATTTGCATGAATAAGATTTAAAGCAGCATCGGAAGAGGGGCGGTCTGAGGAGCGTTGCGACCCTACGAGAACTATTGGCACTGGAGAATTTTGAACCATAAAAGACAAAGCAGAGGCTGTATGATGCAGAGTATCAGTTCCATGTGCGATAACAATTCCATCTACTCCATTTTCAATTTCTTTTCCTATTGCTATTGCAAGTTGCTTATATTGAGCGGGTCCCATGTTTTCGCTAAAAACAGCAAAAACTTTTTCGGTGGTAAGATTGCAAATATCAGCAAGTTCGGGAACGGCTCCGTAGAGTTCGCCGGGCGAAAATGCAGGGATAACTGCTCCTGTTCTATAATCAAGCCGTGAGGCGATTGTTCCTCCTGTGCCAAAAAGTTTTACGCTCGGTAAACCTTCTGTATAAGGAAATTCTTTTTCAGGAATTTTATAGTTTGCTTTTTTGTATCCTGTTTCTTTTGCTTTTGTAACAGTCTCAATATCAATACCAACATTGTAACCAGTAGCTATTTTCATAACTATATGCAAATCGTCGTCGTTTTCGGAGCGAGGCAAAACTGTGCCAACGAACTGTCCTCGTGTAGTTTCAAAAACTGCTTGCCCCCAAACTCTAACATTATATTTTTTTAATACTTCAAGTGCTTTGCCTTTGTAACCCTGAAAAAAATCTTGCATATTAAATAAGTTTTAAGTTCAATACTTCATTAAGTTTTTAGTTTTTAGTTTTTAATTAAAATACAATAAATAAATCATTTATGATAAGAATAAATTTCAATAAATTATTGTAGTTATTTTGTTGGAAATCAGAATGTTAAATAAAACTTTAACGAACTATTGAAGTTATGAATGCTTAATTTTTAATTAATAATTTTTTATACTTAAAATTCATTCAAAATTAAAAACTAAAAATTTAAAATTAACTAAATAATTATTTTTTCTCTATTTTTTTGATGGAACCTAAATCGTAATAAAATTCTATTCCATAATTGTTTTCGTTCAAAAACATTTTTGCAGGCAATGAGTTTATAGTTCCAAACTGAGCTATATAAATATCTGTTTTTGAAAGAGTTTTATTATCTTTTTGCACCAAAACAGTTGTTTTTTCTGGCACTCTGTAAAAGAATCCAGATAATTTTCCTTTTTTTGATTTTTTATAATTTTCCTTTTTTAAATTATTATAATTAATTATAGGTTTAATACTTTCTTGCGTTTCTATTTTTAATGTAACTGGCTCTCCAAAAGAATTGCTCCAATTAACAATTCCCGAACCAGACGAAAATCTAAATAAATCTATATTACTATTTAGTTGTTCGGCTGTTGGTGTAACTTCAAATCTATAATGATATGTTTGTGTAGAAATTTTCCCCACGAACATTCTTAAATACTGTTGTTCAAGCTCTTCCAGTCCATTTATCATTATTTCCAATGATTTTCCGTCTGGCAAATAATCGCTGTCTCCCTCACCTACAAGAAGAGCTTTGCGGTCGTCTCTAAGAATTAAAATTTCTTCGGCAAGTTCTTCTGCTTGTTCTTTTACCGATTTACGAACAATACTTTTTTTTACTATTGGGATTCTAATAACCGAAGTATCAGTTTGTTCTGTTCGGTAAATGGTGTCAAAAACTTCTTTATAATTTTTATCTAAAGAAAGTTCTCCATAAGCAAGATTTTCGTTTATATTTGCGGTGGATAGATCTTTTTCTAAAATATTGTAGGTGCTATATTCTTCGTTACTATCTTTATTTACACTAAATATGAATCCTTCTTTGGTGATATTTAGACAGTTAGCAAAATTATCTGAATTTGTGTTTATTACATAAATATTTGAGCTATCTATTTGTGGGTAGCTATAAAATATTATATCAGAAATTTTCCATTCTATATCATTTTGTTTTATAATATTTCCGATGCTACCAAGTAATTGTTCGGTATATTCGCTAAAAGGTCCTTTTGTTTGTGTTATTTTTGTTACTTCTACATCAACGATTATGGTAGTTTTGGGCAAAGAATATATTATTGCATCTTCATTAAACTCTTCAACATTTTGTATTTTTTGAACATTAATATATTCTTTCTCCGTAAAACAGCTTGATAGAAATATTACTAATAAAATAGTAATAAAAATTTGTTGTTTTTTAAGCATTTTTTGATATTTTTAAAAGTTCTTTTATTAAAGCAATTAATACTCCAATTATTAGAAAAATGATTGTGGTAATAATTATTTTTATTTTGTTGTCTGATGTTTTTTCTTTGACAGGATAAAAATTAGTGATACTAACAAGCGGATTTTTGTTGTTATTCTTTTTTTCTAAGGCTAATTTCTTTTCAAATAAGTTAATAATCTGACTATTTTTTTCGTAAACAATTTCATTGTCTATTTTTTTACTACTCAAAATTAATTTTTGAAGAGAATCTATTTCTTCTATTTCAGAATTAATTTTTTCTATTAAAGCTGTGTTTTGTTGTTCTTGCTCTTCAAATTTAGATTTAACATATTTATTTTGTGATAAATAATTATTAATTTTCTCGTATAAATTTGACACATCTGTTTGTTCTGAAAAAACTACTGTTATTTTAAAATTTTCTAAGGTCTCTTTAGAGTCTTCTTTTTCGTTGTTAATAATTGTTGCAATTATATTACTTGTTTTATTTATACCTAATTCATTTTCAATATTTATTTTATTCAAAGTGTTTATTATTTCAACAATTTCTTGAATATTTTTTTCTGATTTTAGAACTAAATTTCCTTCTTTATTAGTATAATAATAATCTGAAATCAAGTCTGTTGTGCCAATCATTTCGGAGGTATAGACTGTTTGTTTTTTATTTGTAAGGATTCCAAAAATTATCCCAACAATAATTAATATAACAAAAAAAAGAATATATTGCTTAGTAAATTTAACTATTTTAACGAGCAGCTCTATGATGTCTATTTCAGAATTATTTGTTTCCATTTTCCAAATTATAGTTTTGTTAAAATAAAAGCAACTAATTTTTATTTAGTTGCTTATTTTTTTGTGGTTAGTTAGGCATCAATATTTGCATAAGTTGCATTTTCTTCTATAAAAGCCCGTCGTGGAGGCACTTCTCCTCCCATGAGCATAGAAAATGTTCTGTCTGCTTCGGCTGCGTTATCAATTTCTACTTGTTGTAAGATTCGTGTGTCAGGGTTCATTGTGGTGTCCCAAAGTTGTTCTGCATTCATTTCTCCAAGACCTTTATATCTTTGAATATGCACAGCTTCCTCTTTTCCTTTTCCTAATTCTTCAACTGCGGCAAGTCGTTCTTCTTCTGTCCAGCAATATCGTTCTTTTTTAGATTTCTTAACTAAGTATAACGGAGGTGTTGCTAAGTATAAATATCCTTTTTCAATAATTTCTCTCATATATCGGAAGAAGAATGTCATAATAAGTGTTGTAATGTGGCTTCCGTCCACATCGGCATCGGTCATTATTATTACTTTGTGATAACGGATTTTTTCGAGATTGAGGGCTTTGCTATCTTCCTCTGTTCCAATAGTTACGCCAAGTGCGGTAAATATATTTCGGATTTCTTCGTTTTCGTATATTTTATGTTGCATTGCTTTTTCTACGTTCAATATTTTTCCTCTAAGAGGCAAAATTGCTTGAAACATTCTATCTCGTCCTTGTTTTGCTGTTCCACCCGCAGAATCTCCCTCCACAATATATACTTCTGTTTTAGTTGCATCTCTTGACGAGCAATCTGCAAGTTTTCCGGGTAAGCCTCCGCCTTTTAGTGCAGTGCTTTTATGCACAAGTTCACGGGCTTTTTTGGCTGCAATACGTGCTTGTGCGGCAAGGATTACTTTGCTTACTATTGTTTTTGCATCGTTTGGATTTTCTTCTAAGTAGTTTTTGAGCATTTCGCTAACTGCCTGAGAAACAGCAGAATTGACTTCTCTATTTCCGAGCTTTGTTTTTGTTTGTCCTTCAAATTGTGGGTCGGCTATTTTTACAGAAACCACTGCGGTTAATCCTTCTCTAAAGTCATCTCCGTTTATTGTAATTTTCTTTTTGGTTAAAATACCAGATTCTTCGGCATATTGTTTTAGAGTTCTTGTGAGTCCTCTTCTAAATCCGGCAAGGTGAGTTCCTCCTTCTATAGTGTTGATATTGTTTACATAAGATTGAATATTTTCACGATAAGAGGTATTGTATTGAAGTGCTATTTCTACCGGAATATCATCTTTTTCTGTTTCCATATAGATAACATTTTCGGTAAGCCTTTCTCTTGTTTCGTCTATATATTCAACAAATTCTTTTAATCCTCCTTCGGATAAAAATTCATTTTTTCTAAACTCTCCTTTTTCGTTTTTTTCTCTTTTATCTGTTATTACTAATTTTATACCTTTGTTCAAAAAAGCAAGTTCTCTTAGTCGGTTTGCAAGAATTTCAAATTCGTAATGAGTTGTATGAAATATGCTGCTATCTGGAGTAAAAGTTATGCTTGTTCCAGTTTTATCTGTTTCGCCAATTTCTTTAATATCAGCCAAAGGTGCTCCAATAGAATAGTCCTGTGAATATACTTTTCCGTCTCTATAAATTGTTGCATTTAGCTTAGTAGATAGTGCATTCACACATGAAACACCTACTCCATGCAATCCGCCAGATACTTTATAAGAGCTTTTATTAAATTTTCCACCAGCGTGGAGAACAGTTAATACTACTTCTAATGCAGAGCGTCCTTCTTGCTCGTGTATATCTACTGGAATTCCTCTACCATTATCGTGAACAGTAATTGAGCCATCTTCATTTATAATAACTTCAATATCAGAACAATACCCTGCAAGAGCTTCATCTATTGAATTATCTACAACCTCGTAAACAAGATGGTGAAGCCCTCTAACTCCAACATCGCCAATATACATGGCTGGACGTTTTCTTACGGCTTCTAATCCTTCTAAAACTTGAATATTACTTGCTGAATATTCACCATTATTTTCTACAACCTCTTGTTCAATTTCTTTTTCTAATTCGTTCATTTATTATTTTAGTAAAATTTTATTTTAAATCTTTTAAGTTATTAACTTAACTGTCTTCAAATGTCTTTTTTATTAAATATTTATGATAAATAAAAACATTATATCTTGTTGATTTTGTTGATAATTATATGAAATAGGACTAATAATGTTTGTATTCCACATTTTACAAAATTTTTCTTTATTTTAAAAAGCACAAATATAACTATTTTTTACAAATAAACAAAAAAAACTATTTCTTAATTAGTTCAAAAATTATTATTTTAAGAGCGTCTGTAAGTTTGCTTACTGCGGTCATTATTTGCCAATTTTCGTTATTTCGTGGTTCAACCAAGTTAGAGATGGAACGGATTTCCAAAAACGGAATATTTTTTTTCATACAAACATAGAAAAACGACGCTCCCTCCATGTTTTCCACCTCTACATTGTATATTTTTATTAATTTATTAATTTGTTTTTCTTCGCCACTTGCCGTGTTTACTGTAATTGATTTTACTTTTTTAATATTATCGTCTAATTTTATTTTGTTTTGATACGATTTATTTATTAATTTGCCATCTGAAAATGGAGGAATATTACGGTCAATAAATTTTGTGTCAAACATAGAAATAAACTTTCCGTTGTTGTTTATGCCAAAATCACCAAATTGCTCTTCGGTAATATTTACAACTGCTCCTATTGGCAGCGATTTTGAAAAACTTCCACATATTCCAATGTTTAAAATAAAATCATATTCATTTTCTTGCAAATTCTCTAATAAATTATACATAGTTTGAAATGTGCCTATTCCAGTAATTAGAATTGAAATATTGTTGTTTAAAAATTCGGTTGTCCAAAAATTTTGACTGTCAGAAATATCTATATTCAAAAAAATTGCAATATTTTCTACTTCAAATTTTGTAGAGCTGGTAATTAGTAGTTTCATTCTTTTGGGGTATCATGTTGTTCGTTTCGTGTTTTTGTGTGGTTTTTAATTTTAACATAAAAAAATTAATTTGTTTCCAAAAACTAAAAAACAAACCACAAAAAAACTAAATCACAAAATTAATAAAAATTATGAAAAATAAAAGACTTATTTCTCCGTCATTTTTATCTGCAAATTTTTTGCATTTAGAAAAAGATATTGAAATGATAAATAATTCGGAAGCCGACTGGTTTCACCTTGATATTATGGACGGTGTTTTTGTTCCAAATATCTCGTTTGGTATGCCAATAATTAAGCAAATTAATAAATTGGCTAAAAAACCGCTTGATGTCCACCTTATGATTGTTGAGCCTGATAAATATATCAATGATTTTAAAGAAGCTGGTGCAGATATTTTAACGGTTCATTATGAGGCTTGTAGGCATTTGCACCGAACTTTACAAAGCATAAAATTGGCTGGCATGAAAACGGGAGTTTCGCTAAATCCTCACACTTCGGTAGATTTGTTAGAAAATGTTATTCAAGAAATTGACGTATTGCTTATTATGTCGGTAAATCCGGGATTTGGCGGACAAAAATTTATTGAAAATACTTACACAAAAATTCGCAAACTCAAAAAATTAATTGTTGAAAAAAATGCGAATACTCTTATAGAAGTTGACGGCGGAGTAAATTTAGATAACTGCGAAAAACTTTTTGAGGCAGGAGCAAATGTTCTTGTTGCAGGCAGTGCTATTTTCAAATCCGAAAACCCTACAAAAACAATTTCATTATTAAAAAAACATTAAGTTATTAAACTTCTTTTTTTTATTAAATATATAGAATTAAAAACTTAGAACTAAAAACTTAGCACTAAAGACTTTATTATGTTTCCATTAATAGAAGATTTTTACACACTTCAAGGAGAGGGATTTCACACCGGTAAAGCTGCATATTTTTTGAGGCTTGGAGGCTGTGATATTGGTTGTTACTGGTGCGATTCCAAAATATCGTGGCAAGCTGATTTTCATAAACTTATTTCGGTGGAAGAGGTTGTGGAAAAAGCAATTTCTTATCCAGCAAAATCTATTGTTGTTACTGGTGGCGAACCTCTTACTTATGACTTAAACGAACTTTGCAAAAGCCTAAAAAACAACGGCATAAAAACATTTATAGAAACATCGGGAAGCTACGAGCTTACTGGAACTTGGGATTGGATTTGCCTTTCTCCCAAAAAAAATGCTCCTCCAAAAGAGCCTATTCTACAAAAAGCAAACGAGCTAAAAGTTATTATTTACGAAGACAGTGATTACGAATGGGCTGAAAAATATGCAAAATTGGTAAACAAAGATTGTCTTTTATATTTGCAACCGGAGTGGAGCAGGCACAAAAAAATAACCCCCGAAATTGTGGAGTATATAAAAAAAGACCCTAAATGGAAAATTTCTATTCAGGCTCATAAATTTATGAAAATTCCTTAATAAAATAAAGAATTAGGAATTTTAAATTATTAATTCTAAATTCCTAATTCTAAAATTATTTTACTAATTTAATAATTTTTTAAGTTTGTTATAAGTATTCTGATTTACAGACACTAATGGCAATCTGAAATTATTTTCAACTATTCCCATAATAGTTAAAGCAGCTTTTATTCCTCCTGGATTTCCATCTTCAAATAGGGCATTTATAAAATCTAAATTTTTATAATGAAGGTCATAAGATTTTGTAAAATCTTTTTTATTAGCCAAACGCACCATTTCCGAAAAGCTATCAGGTAAGGCATTAGCAACCACCGAAATAACTCCATCTACACCAACCGACATTAGCGGTAAAGTTAGTGCATCGTCGCCAGAAATTACCAGAAAATCTTTAGGCTTATTTTTCACAATTTCCATTATTTGAGAAAAGTTTCCAGAGGCTTCTTTTACTGCAATAATATTTTCAAAATCGTGTGCAAGTTTTAAGGTTGTTTCGGCTGTCATATTTAATGCAGTTCGTCCCGGAACATTATATAAAATGATAGGAACTGGGCTGTTTTCCGAAATTGCTTTGTAGTGTTCGTAAATTCCTGCTTGCGATGGCTTGTTGTAATATGGTGTAACAGAAAGAATTGCATCAATATTTGAAAAATCACTTTCTTTTATACTATTGATTATTTCTGTTGTATTATTTCCGCCAAAACCTGCAACAATAGGCAAACGTGAGTTATTTGTTTTTATAACAAAATTTAAAACTTCTTTTTTCTCTTCTTTTGTTAAAGTAGCAGTTTCTCCTGTTGTTCCAAGAACTACCAAAAATTCTACTCCATTTGTAATTACGTGCTCTACTAATTTTTCAAGTGATTTGTAATCAACTGTTTTGTCGTCGTTAAAAGGAGTAACTAAGGCTACTCCAGTGCCTTTAAATTTATTCATAAGATTTATTTTATTTTTTTGAAGGTTGGCTTTTAGCTGCTGGCTATTGCTATTTTTTTCTTATTAATTGTAAACAAAAAGCGAACTACCAATATTTTATTTTACTTCTATTTGAGTCATATATTGTTTTATTTGCTCAATGTAATATTCCAAAGAAACATTATCTTTAAACTTAAATCTTAAATCGGAATAATTATTACTCAAAAATTCGGGAGATATTTTCATTTTTGCTTGCGAAAGAGCCATAATATATTGTAGAGGATAGCTCTCTTGCAAACAAAGATTTATGACAATATCCATTGGTTTTTGTATAAATGCTTCAACATCTGAGCTAATAGGTTTATTATACCAATTCAAATTTTTGATAGAAAAAAAAGATATTTCTTCTTTATGAGGAAAATAATTAAGCATATCATTGTTGGAAACATATCCTAAGCCCATTACAGAAATATTTTGCTCCGACAAATATTTTAAAAATTTTATTGCTATTTTATACAAATCCTGCTCGGTAGAATTAAACAAAACTCCAACACTTCTTGCTGATTTAAAATTACTAAAATTTTTGCGTCTATCTAAAGTTTTTAATCTCTTATTTATGTGAGAATAACCTATTTTTGTCCTTATGTTTTGAATTACTTCCATTTTTATAATTTTTTCTTGCCTGCAAAATTAACAATTTGATTTTACTCTGCAAATTTTATTTATTTTTTAGAGCAAACACAATACAAGTTATTTTGAACAAAGATAATAATATTTTTTAAATAAAAATATTTTTAGAAATATACATATTCCACCACTTCGTTAAGTTTTTAGTTTTTAACCTTTAGTTTTTATTAAAATACAATAAATAAATAATTTATGATAAGAATAAATTTTTAACGAACTATTGATGTTTATAAATGATAAAAAAATTGAAAAGTTTTTCTACTTGTTTTTGAGAAACATATTTATTTTACTAATTCAAATCCATTTTTCAACCAATCGTTTAGGCCAAATTCTAAATTATAAATATCTGTAAATCCCATTCCAATAAGCATATACTTTGCCTTACTTGTTCTATTTCCCGACCTGCAATATATTAATACTGTTGCATTTTTGTCCAATTTATTCGCCGCAGTTTCAAAATAACGTTGATACCAGTCAATCATTATTGCTCCTTCAATGTGCCCTGCATCAAATTCTTGTTTAGTCCGAATATCAATTAGAATAATACTATCATTATCAAGCATTTTATTAAATTCAATAGCATTCAAATCAGTTGGTTTTGGAATGATAACAGCCTGCTTATCTTGCGATAAAGATATTTGAGAACTTCCTAAAATAATAATACTTATTAATAAGGTGTAGATAGATAATTTTTTCATTTTTTTCAATTTAAATTTTAAATAATAATATTTTTTATACAAAATAAATAAATAATTTGTAAAAATAATACCTTTTTTAATATCTTTACAAGTTTAAATCCAAATATTTTTCAACACTCTTTTTTTATCTATAAAAAAAACGTTTTGCCTATACTTTATAGAAATTATTTTCACTTTTCTATAAAACACAAAAATTAATTATCAAAAATACAAACATATAAACTAAAAAAAATGTTCAACGACAAATTTTACGCAACACCTATTCGCGAACTATTATCATTAGTTCTGCAACAAGAAGAAAAAAATGAAATCTTTGGAATACCAAAAGAATTATTTTTCAAACCTGAAAAAGATGATTTTTTCCAGACCAAAATGTTTGACCAAAAACTACATTCTCCAATTGGAGTAGCCGCTGGTCCGCACACACAACTTGCCCAAAACATTATTGCCTCGTGGCTTACAGGAGCAAGATTTATTGAACTAAAAACAGTGCAAACTCTTGACGAACTGGAAGTTGCAAAACCTTGTATAGATATGCAAGAAGAAGGCTACAACTGCGAATGGTCGCAAGAATTAAAAATTCACAAATCCTTTAACGAATATCTAAATGCTTGGATTTTAATTCATATTCTTAAAGATAAATTTGACTATCCCGAAATTGGCACAATCTTTAACATGAGTGTAGGCTATGATTATGAGGGAATTATGAAAGAAAACGTGCAGTGGTTTTTCTCTAAAATGAAAAATTGCAAGCCCGAACTTGACCAAAAAATTGAAGAAATAAAAGACCTTTATCCACAAATTACAGAAATAGATATTCCTCATCAAATTTCGGATAACATCACACTCTCTACAATGCACGGTTGCCCTTCTGATGAAATTGAGAAAATTGGACACTACTTGATTACAGACAAAGGACTTAACACAACCATAAAACTAAATCCTACTTTGCTTGGCGAAGACTTGCGAACAATTTTAAAAAATGGTGGATACAACACAAATGTTCCAGATATTGCTTTTGAACACGATTTAAAATATCCTGATGCTCTTCAAATTATCAAAAATTTGAGAGATGCAGCAACAAAAAAAGGTGTATTTTTTGGAGTTAAATTAACAAACACGCTTGAAAACACAAATAATAAAGACGTTTTTGACAAAGAAAACCAAATGATGTATATGAGTGGCAAGGCTTTACACCCAATTTCTATAAATGTTGCTCGCAAATTACAAAACGAATTTAATGGCGAACTAAATGTCTCTTTTTCAGGAGGTGCAGATGCTTTTAATGTGTCAGATATTTTGGCTTGCAAAATTTATCCAATAACTGTTTCTTCTGATTTACTGAAACCTGGAGGTTACGGCAGATTACACCAATATTTTGAAGAGCTTAGAGCAAATGGAATTGGAACAACTGATTTACAAGACTATATTGCAAAAAAATCTGAAAATAATCCTCTTGCAAAACTAAATAATTATGCCGACGAAGTTCTTCAAAATGACTATTATAAAAAAGAAAGTTTTTCGGATAAATCTATAAAAACAAACACAAAATTAGGACTATTTGATTGTATTTCTGCTCCTTGTGTTACAACCTGCCCTACAACTCAGCATATTCCTCAATATCTTTACTTTACAGCAAAAGGCGAATACGAAAAAGCATTCCAAACAATTATAGAAACCAACGCAACTCCAATGATTACCGGAATGGTTTGCGACCACACTTGCCAATATAAATGCACAAGAATAAATTACGATACTTCGTTGCAAATCAGAGACATAAAACGATTTGTAACCGAATACGATACTGCTCAAAAACATAAAAATTTAGAAATTACGGAAAACAATATAAAAGTAGCAATAGTTGGAGCAGGACCTGCAGGATTATCTGCGGCTTACTACCTTCGTTTGCAAGGCTTTGACATCACAATTTACGAAGCAAAAGAAAAATCGGGAGGAATGGTTGCAAATGCAATTCCTGCTTTCCGAATTGATGACGAAGACATTGAAATTGACGTAAATAGAGTTACAGAAATGGGCGTAAAAATTATTTATAATCATAAAATTGATTTTGAAAAATTTGAAAATTTAAGAACCCAAAATAAATATGTTTTTATTGCCGTAGGTGCAAATGCTACTGCTAAAATAAGATTGGAAGGTCTTGAAAATAAAGGAATTTTAGATACTTTTGAATTTTTATTTAAAACAAAAAAAGACAACACTCTTGATATTGGCAAAAAAGTTGCCGTTATTGGTGGAGGAAACACAGCAATGGACGTTGCTCGTATTTCTAAACGACTGGTAGGAAAAGACGGAGACGTAAAAATTGTATATCGCAGAACAAAATCGCAGATGCCAGCATTTTATTTAGAAATTGCAGCCGCAATAGAAGAAGGCGTTGATGTTATGGAACTTGTGTCGCCAGAAAAAATATTATCCAAAGAAGGAAAAGTTACAGGAATGCTTTGCAGCAAAATGGAACTTGGCGAAAAAGATAACTCCGGACGACCAAGACCTGTGAAAATAGAGAACTCGGAATTTGAAATGGAATTTGACACAATTATCCCTGCCGTAGGACAAGACTTGGATATTGATTTTATTGATAATAAACTACTTGAACCAGCAGCCTCTACCAAAACACAAATTGAAAACGTATTTATTGGAGGAGATGCTTTAGACGGAGCGTCGTCAATAATTTCGGCGGTGGCAGACGGAAGAGAAGTGGCGGAAACAATTATCAAAAAAGAAAATCCAAGCTACACAAAAGAGCTTTTTGTTGCCAAAAAAGAAATTTCACTCACAGAGCTTAAAATAAAAAAAGCAAAACGGATTCCGCCAGTAAAAACTGCAGAATTAGATGTTGCTGAGAGAGATAATTTTAATTTAATTAGCACAACTTACACTCCCGAAGAGGCACAAGAAGAGGCAGATAGATGTTTGTATTGCGACGAGCTTTGTAATATTTGTGTTACTGTTTGTCCTAATTTAGCAAATATGTCTTATGAAATTGAGCCATTTGCACACAAATTGCAAAAAATTGTTATTGAAGGCGAAGATTACAAAACAGTTACAGATAAAGAATTTAAACTTGAACAAAAATACCAAGTTGCAAATATTGCCGACTGGTGCAACGAATGCGGAAACTGCTCAACCTTCTGTCCTACAAGTGGTAATCCTTATTTAGATAAACCAAAACTTCATATTTCAAAACAAAGTTATATTGAGTCTCCTTCGGGGTATTATGTTTCTGAAAGAGATGATAATAAAATTGTATTTTATAAAAAAGATGGAGAAAGCCACAAACTTGTTGTTACAAATAATTATTATCTTTATGGAGCAAAAGATGTTTTTATTAAAATAAATAAAGCTGATTTTTCTATAGCATTTTTTGAAATATTAGACCTTAGAACAAAACAAACTCTTGATATTCCTATGGAAATGAGTATTATAGCTCAAATAAAAAGATAGTTTAAATATTTTAAAAATGTATGTAAAGCATAACTCTGTCAGGGTTTAAAACCCTGACAGAGTTTATAAAAAAACATAAGAAATGAACACACGCAGAAAACCAGATTGGTTGAAAATAAAATTACCAAAATCAAGTAATTTCACGAAAGTGAATCAAATAATAAAAGCCAATAATCTACACACAATTTGCACAAGCGGAAAATGCCCCAACATGGGCGAATGCTGGGACGCAGGCACAGCAACTCTAATGATTTTGGGAGACATTTGCACTCGCTCGTGCAAATTTTGTGCTGTAACAACAGGCAAGCCTCTCCCACCCGACACCAACGAACCCATAAAAATTGCTCGTTCGGTAAAATTGCTTAACCTAAAACATTGTGTATTAACCTCCGTAGATAGAGACGACTTGGAAGATAAAGGTTCTGAAATTTGGGCAAATACTGTAATTGAAATCAAAAAACTAAACCCAAACACAACTATTGAAACTCTTATTCCTGATTTTGATGGAATAGAAAAATTTATCCAAAAAGTTATTGACGCTCGCCCAGAAGTTATTTCTCATAACTTGGAGACAGTTAGAGCTTTAAGTCCACAAATAAGAACTCGTGCAGAATATGATAGAAGTTTGTCGGTTTTGGAATATATTGCAAAACAAGGAATTACAGCAAAATCGGGGATAATGCTCGGACTTGGCGAAACAGAAGAACAAGTTATGGAAACAATAGACGATTTACGAGCTGTAAACTGCTCTGTATTAACTATTGGGCAGTATCTTCAACCAACAAAACAAAATATTGAGGTTAAAGAATATGTTCACCCAGATATTTTTGAAAAATACAGAAAATATGCACTGAAAAAAGGCTTTAAGTTTGTGGAAAGCAGTCCTTTGGTTCGCTCTTCTTACCATGCAGAAAAACATGTATAAATAAAAATGGTGAGCAAATAAATTAGACTATTTATAAGTTTGCAAATAAAAGTAACCAAACTAAAATTATAGCAAATGAACAAATAATCGCATAAATAGCTCACCAAAATATTTTTACCATCTATAACTAATTTTTCCTGTAATAAATCGCCCTACAGAAAGCTGGTCGTAATAAACAAGATATTGATGATTCAAAGCATTTTGAACAGAAGCACTTACAGTCAGTCTATTGCCAATAACTGTCCAAACTTTGGCATCAATAGTATAAAAAGCATCAATTTGTTCGTCGTTCAAATCGCTGGTAAATTGCTCCGATTTATAACGAGAATTTAAACTAACATTAATATATTTAGAATAAAATGCAACTCCGCCATTTACAATATGTTCGGGCGAATATGTTAAACTTTTTCCAATAATATCAGTATTTTCATTATTTCCCAAAATTTCGGAACGACTAAAACTGTGATTTGCAAATAACGAGATATTTTTATTTATATTATATTTAAAATCTGTATTTACTCCAATAATTTGAACTTCTGAAATATTTTCAGTCGTAACAATTTTTTTTCTACCACCAAACAAAGTTTCGCCAGTTTCTACATATGAAATAAAATCGTGCCCAAGATTATAGTAAGCCGAGGCGTTTATCAGAATTTTTTTGTTAGTAAAATTCAGTCCAAAGTTATAATTATCAATCCATTCAGGTTTCAAATTAGGATTTGCTTCCTTGAATCCGAGATACATAAAGCCACTTCGTGTCAGGTTGTCTAAAGTTGGCGAGCGATAGCCAAGATTATAAGATGTATATATTCCAAAATTTTTCAAATTATATCTAAATCCTGCATTATAACTAAATTTATTCCAATTATTGTTATCCAATTTGCCTGCAAAATCTTCCATAAAGTCAGTAGAAGAAGTTGGCTCTTCAATCAAAAATGCGGCATCTGTAATATTAGACACATTATATTGAACACCCAAAAGTCCAAATAAATTTTTATGAAAATCTATTTTATCTTGAAAATAAAAATCTAACTGAGTTAGCAAACCTTTATTTATCACTTCGTCGGTAGATGTCTGATAATCATCGGTTGCATTTACACTTCCTTGCTTTATATTTGTGCCAAAAGCAAGACTATTATAAGGAATAAAATTTGTTGTAAATTGTGTATTATTACCATAATCAAGCCTTTTTGAATCTACAAAAATCAAATCGTAAACACCTTTGCTTAATTTTTCAATATTTTTAAAATAATCTTCTTGCTGAAAATAAAAATTAGTAAACCATTTGTTATCAGTAGATTGTCCAATATATTTTATATTTGCCGAGTGCGTATCGTGTTCGGCATAGCTACCTTTTTCTGCCTCAATTTTTTCGCCTAAGCCTCTTTCGTCATCATAATAATTATATCTAATTTCTATTGAATTATTTTTATCTAAATCGTAGCCAGCTACAAAATTGAAAGAAATTTCCTGCATATATCCTTTAAGATATTCAACATCTGGACTTTGCAAAGAATCTGGCTGCAAAACATATCCATCACTTGTTTTTGCATTTCCTCCCATAGACCAATATAACCCTTTGTCTTTAAATCTTCTACCGTTCAAGTTTAAATTTCCTCCTACTGTATTATTTGTGCCATAAAATGCTCCAAAATCTCCATGTAATCCAGCATTGTTGGGCTTTTGAGAAATAATATTTACTACTCCTCCCATAGCACTTCCTCCATATATAGTTGAAGATGAGTTTTTTAAAACTTCAATTTGTTTCACATCATTGGAATTAATTTTATTCCAATTTACTCCACCATTGTCCGATTTATTTATAGGTATTCCATCTAAAAGCACCAAAGTTCGTCCTTGATTTTCGCCCATTCCATTTAAAGACATTGATACCGAATTGGAGTAAATGCCAAGAGGACGCAACATGTTAATACCTGACTGATAGGATAATATATCATCAACACTGTTAGAAACTGTTTTTTGCAGGTCTTTTGAATTTACAACTGAAATATTTAATGGAAGATTAATAACTCTATCAGAATTTTTGGTTGCACTTACCACAACTGGGTCTAAATCAAGAGTGTCTGCAATTTCGTTTTGTGCAAAAAGCACTGATGTGGAAAAAGTTATAAAAAATATTAAAAAATTCGTTTTAATTACTTTCATTTTATTTTATTTAAAATTAAAAAAATAAATTGAAAAGTTAAAAAATTCAACAAACTCAACAAACTTATATTAAGAAAGTTATCTAATAAATGTAAAAAAATTATATATATATTTTTTTTAACAATATTAAAAATGCTAAATTTTTCTCCTTTCCAATTCGGATTAATATAAAATCGTCGGGAGGCATAAGCGTTTTCACTTACACCCTTCGGTTAAGTGCTCTTATTTTGTTAAAACTTAGAGCAAAAAACTCGGAGAAAAACGATGGTGCAAATGTAAATTATATATTTCTTTTTTCAAAATAAAAAGATGGCAATATTATTGTATTATTAAAATTGTAAAAATTAAAATTCTAAAATATAATTTTGAAATAAAACATTAATTCTTATTTTTGCAAAGTAAACTTTACACTAATTTATGTTTTGATTTATTTATTTTTAATAAAAAAATGTAAATTTAATAATAACATTATAAAAAAATGAACAAAAAAATTATATATATATTGTTTTTACTAATTTCATTTGTAGGCATTCAAAAGGCTAACGCACAATATGAAGGAGTAGAAAGACAAAAAGCTAAAATAATTTACGATATTTATAAATTTCTTATTTGGGAAAATGACGACGATGTCTTCGACATCAATATTGCTTTACTAAATTGTTCTCCCGAGATGTTTAAAGAAATGAAAAAAAATAAGCCAAGTAGCTTTGTTAGTGGAATAAAAATATATCTTGTAAATATAGAAAACCCTTCGGATATAGACCAAAGATTTAAAGTAGTTATTGTTGGAAGCGAAAATCCAAACCTTAATGATAATTATATAAAACAAGTAAAAAACAGAGCAAGACAAAATGCAATAGCGTTGTTTTCAGACGAATGGAGCGATGGAAATTCCGTAATGTTTAATATGAAAACAACAAATGGTAAAGTTTCATTTGAGTATAATTTGAATAATGTAGAAGAAGCTAATATAACCTTAAGTGACGATTTTTATAATCTTGGAGGATTTGACCTTAATTCAAAAGAACAAGTAAAAAAAATTGAAAAAGAAATTATTGAAAAAAGAATAGAATTAGAAAAACAAAAAGATGAAATAATAAAACAAAAAGAAAAAATTGCCGAACAAAATCATAACCTCAAAACACAAAAACAACAAATAGAAAAACAAAACAACAGCTTGGCTGCAAGTGAAAAAGAAATAGAACAAAAACGAAAAGAAATAGAACAAAAAAAAGAGGAAATACACAAACAAAAAAGAACTCTAAAACAACAAGAAGCAAGATTTATTATAAAAGAAAGAGAAATTGCACGCAAACAAAAAGACATTGAAATTTACAAAAACAAAATTGCCGAACAAGAAAAAGAATATAAAGAACAACAACTACTATTGGAAGAACAAAAAAAACGTGTTGCCGAAGAAAAAGCAACAATAGCACTAATTAACGAAGATGTAGAAAATAAAAAAGCAGAACTTAGAAGATTAAACTTTACGGTTCAAATGCAACGATGGGCATTAGGAATTTTTGTAATACTACTATTTGTTATTGTTATTTTATTATTCTTCATATACAGAAACTTCCGACAAAAGAAAAAACAAAACATATTACTTGAAGAAAAAAATGCAGAAATTGAAGCACAATCAGAAGAGCTTTCAAACGCTAATCTTGAATTAGAAAAACTCTCAATAGTAGCAAGCGAAACGGTGAACGCTGTGGCAATATTAGACAATAAAGGAAATTTTGACTGGATAAATGCCGGATACACAAAACTTTACGGATACACATTGCAACTTCTTAAAAATGAATTAGGACAAAACATAAAAGACGCAAGCACAAATCCATACATAAACGAACTGATAGAAAAATCTGTAAATCAAAAAAAATCTGTGAAATTTGAAACCTACGTCCAAACAAGAAACGAAGAAAATTTATGGGTGCAAACAACTCTTACTCCCATTATTAACAATGTTGGAGAAGTAACAAAACTTGTTTCAATAGACTCCGATATTACAGAAATTAAAGAAGCCGAAGAACAAATTAAAGAACAAAACAAAAAAATTATGGCACAGTCGTCGGAACTTGAATTTAAAAATTCCGAACTTGCAAAACTTTCGCTTGTTGCAGAAGAAACCGACAACGCCGTAATTATTGCAAACAACAGCGGTGAAATAGAATGGGTTAATCCAGGATTTGAAAAACTTCACGAAACAACAATAGACCAATACAAACAAAAAAACGGTAGCAATATTGTAAATAATAATTTAAGCCCAGACATTTTAGATTTAATCGCATCAGGACTTAGAGACCAAAAATCAGTAACATATTCTACCAAAACAAAAACAGGAAAAAACAACGAACTATGGTTGCAAACATCGCTAACCCCAATGTATGACAATCAAGGAAACCTTACAAAACTATTTGCAATAGATGCAGACATTACAAAAATAAAAATTGCCGAGCAAAAAATTGCAAAACAAAACAAGGACATTAGAAGCAGTATTATTTATGCAAGCAGAATTCAAACTGCTGTTCTGCCTCCACAAGAATACTTAAAAACCGTATTACCAGAACATTTTATAATGTTCCGACCACGAGACATCGTTAGTGGAGACTATTATTGGGTTACAAATATTGAACAAAAAGTTCTTTTTACAGCAGCAGACTCTACCGGACACGGAGTGCCGGGAGCATTCATGAGTATGCTTGGCGTTGCATTCTTAAACGAAATTACTGCAAAATCTTCTTACGACGAACTTAGACCAGACCTCATTCTCAATAAGTTAAGAAACAAGGTGAAATTATACCTTCGCCAAACAGGAAAAGAAGGAGAATCAAAAGACGGATACGACATTTGCTTCTGCGTGTTAGACAAAGAAAAAAACGAACTACACTACGCAGGTGCTCACAACCCTCTATTACTCGTTAGAAACGGAGAAATGATTCAATATCAAGCTGATGAAATGCCAATTGGAATTTATTATCAAGAAAAATCAACATTTACAAATCATATAATTAAACCCCAAAAAGACGATGTAATATACTTATTCTCTGATGGTTATCCAGACCAGTTTGGAGGTAGCAGAAGACGTAAATTTATGATAAAACGATTCCGAACAATGCTTACAGAAATAAGCAACGAAAATCTAAAAACACAAAAAGAAATTTTAGAACAACGATTTGACGAATGGAAAGGAAATTTCCAACAATTAGACGATGTTGTTGTTATGGGAGTAAGATTTTAAAAAATTTGTTTACTTTTGCCACTTGTAAAATTTGAAAACAAAAAACAAATGACATTAGAAAACAAAATAAATATTATAAAATTAGAATTGAAAAATTATTATGATATTAATGAAATAAACAGCTTCATTAATATCATTTTTGATAAGCTACTATCGCTAAGCAAAATAGAAATTCATTCAAATAAAAATATTATTATTGACGATAAAATAGAAAAAAAAATAAATCAAATTATTGATGATTTAAAAAACGAAAAACCTATCCAATACATTTTTGGCGAAACAGAGTTTTTTGACCTCAAATTTGAAGTAAATAAAAACGTTCTAATCCCACGCCCAGAAACAGAAGAACTTATAGACTGGATTATCTCCAACACTCACCCTCTCACCCAAAATGAGAGGGTGAATAATATAAACATACTGGATATTGGAACAGGCAGCGGCTGCATTGCTATCAGCCTTGCCAAAAATTTGCCAAACGCAAATGTTTATGCAATAGATATTTCCGAAAATGCTTTAGAAATTGCCAAAAAAAATGCTTTAAAAAACAAAGTAAAAATTATCTTTGCAAAATATGATATTCTTTCAGATATGAACCTTTTTTCTAAAAACAAAACCCTTGGTGAAAAACAAATATTTTTTGATATAATTGTTAGCAACCCTCCGTATGTTAGAGAGTTAGAAAAAAAAATGATGAGCAAAAATGTTTTAAATTATGAGCCAGAAACAGCACTTTTTGTAGAAAATTCCAATCCACTAATTTTTTATGATAAAATTTGCAATTTTGCAAACAAATATCTTAAACCAAAAGGCAAAATATATTTTGAAATTAATGAATACCTTTCAAAAGAAATGATTGAATTAATTAAAAATCATAACTTTACAAATATAGAATTAAAAAAAGATATTAATAATAAAGATAGAATGATAAAAATCAATCTAACAAACTAAAAAATGTCAGACAAAATAAAACACGAATGCGGAATAGCATTTATCAGATTAAGAAAACCTATAAAATATTATCAGGAAAAATACGGTAGCTGGTCGTGGGGAATAAATCGCCTATACTTGTTGATGGAAAAACAACACAACAGAGGGCAAGACGGAGCAGGACTTGTTACAATAAAAATAGACGCAGACCCTGGAAATGAATACATTCACAGAGTAAGATCCAATCAACGAGAGCCAATAAAAGATGTTTTCCAGCAAATAAAACAAAGCCACCAAAAATTCAACTTAGAATATCAAAATCCTAACATTGAAGATATTGCAGAAAAAATGCCATTCATTGGAGAGCTAATGTTAGGGCATTTAAGATACGGCACTTTTGGAAAAAACGAACTAAAAAACGTCCACCCCGTTATTAGGCAAAACAACTGGAAATCAAGATGTTTGAGCCTTGCAGGAAATTTTAACATGACTAATGTAGATGAAATTTTCGCCAAACTTCTCTACCTCGGTCAGCACCCACGAGGCTATTCCGACACCGTTTCTATTCTCGAAAATATAGGACATTTTTTAGACGCAGAAAACGAAAGAGTTTTCAGAAAATATAAAGAACAAGGATACTCAAAAAGTGAATGTAGTCCTTTGATACAAAACAATTTAGATATTCAAAGCATACTTGCAGAATCTTGCAAACGATGGGACGGAGGCTACGTAATTTCGGGGCTTATTGGACATGGAGACTCATTTGTTATGAGAGACCCTTGGGGTATTCGCCCAGCATTCTACTACGCTGATGATGAAATAGTTGTGGCTGCGTCAGAACGTCCAGTTATTCAAACAATTTTTAATACAAAAATTGAAGACGTAAAAGAACTCAAACCGGGGCATGCACTTATCGTCAAAAAAAATGGGGAGTTTGAAGAAAAAATGGTTAGAAAACCAGAAAAAAAATCCTCCTGCTCTTTTGAAAGAATTTATTTTTCACGAGGAAGCGATAAAGATATTTATAAAGAACGCAAAAAACTTGGCGAACTTATTACTCCCAAAATTATTGAAAAAGTAGAAAATGATTTACAAAACACCGTTTTCTCTTTTATCCCAAACACCGCAGAAACAGCCTTTTACGGCATGATTTACGCAGTAGAAAATCATCTTAAAAATCAAAAAATTGATAAAATTTTTGAAAATAAAGATAATTTAAGCAAAGAAGACCTAAAAAAAATAATTTTTGAGCGTCCGAGAGTAGAAAAAATTGCCATCAAAGATATAAAACTTCGCACATTCATAACACAAGACACCGAAAGAGACGACCTTGTAAACCACGTTTACGATATTACCTACGGAACTGTTAGAGAAGATACTGATAATCTGGTAATTATAGACGATTCCATCGTTAGAGGAACTACATTAAAAGTAAGTATTATTAAAATATTAGCACGGCTTAATCCTAAAAAAATAGTTATTGTTTCTTCGTCGCCACAAATTCGCTACCCAGATTGTTATGGAATAGATATGGCTAATATTAAGGACTTTATAGCTTTTAAAGCAGCCATTGAATTACTTAAAGATACAAATCAGGAAAATATTATCCACGAGGTTTATAAAAAATCAAAAGCACAAGTTGGATTGCCAAAAGAAAAAATTATTAATTATGTAAAAGAAATTTACAATCCATTTACCGACGACCAAATTTCCGATAAAATTGCTGAAATACTAAAATCGGAAGATATAAAACCCGAAATTAAAGTTATTTACCAAACGGTAAGCAATTTACACAAAGCAATCCCAAACCACACAGGCGACTGGTATTTTACAGGAAATTATCCAACACCCGGAGGAAATAAAGTTGTAAACACCGCATTTATAAACTATTACGAAAAACAAAACAAAAGAGCATACTAAAAAAACTTTAACATTTTAACTATTTTAACAACCACACACATAAAAAAAATAATTATTACCCTGCTTATCTTACAGATAGGAGGGATATGTGCCTTTGCACAAACAGATAGCATAGTTTACAGCTTGGAGCTGGTGAGTATAGATACTCTAAAAATAGAGAAAAAAGAACCTCCAATTAAGGCAAAACACCATTACCGATATTTTACTGATATTTCAGGTAAAGAAGAAAAAGTAGCAGGTATAATTAGTTACTTGCCCGAACAATACATATTTGGAGGAATAGATTATGAAGATTTTAACCCACGATACAATGACTATTCTTCTCGCACTATTGAGTTGCCAAACGGAAATATATTTAAAGTTGATGGATATTACAGAAAGGTTTTTGCAAATATTGAAAACCAACGTATTTATACCTATGGTTATAGCTTTAAGTATGATGGGAAACCTAACCATGAAAAATATAATCTTTCTTTTATTGATTTTGAAGGCAATGTGCTCAACTCTTACGGCAATAAATATGAAATACAAGATGCTGAATTTGCAAAAGACGGTTCACTTATTGCCGATTGTATTGTAAAAATAGATAGCGTTACTACCGAACATGCTTTATGCTATTTTGATAAAAACGGCAATTTAAAATGGACACATAAAAAAAGTTCAGGTAAATACCTTGTAACACTTACTCTATCTAATACAGAAAAATATATTGCCTTTGTAGAGCATTCTTGGACAGGCAATTATAATAAGGGAGGGAAAAAAATCATCTATGTTTTGGACCAAAATGGAAATATTGTTTATGAAAATGATTATAAAAGCTATATGGGAGCAAGTATTGGAATGTTTAGTTCTGATGATAGGTATTTATACTATGTTGCAGACGGATACAAAAGATTGTATAGTTTTGAAGAAAAAAAATATATTTTTAAATCTGGTGCTATTGGATTCTATAAATTTAAAATAGATGAAGAGTCAAATTTAATATTTTTTATAGGAGGTGTTTCTTATGGAAAATATTCTTTAAATGTATTAGATATAAAAACAAATGAACTATTAACAAAAATAGTTATTCCGGGAAAAGATATTAAAAAACTTCCTGAAATAGAATTGATTGATTCTAATACAATACAGGTAAGCATTTCAAATTATCTAATTAATTATAAATTAAACAAAAATGAAAAATAAAATCATAACATTAATAATATTACTTGTAAGTATATCAACAATATACTCTCAGGAAATAGAACAATACAATGTAACGCCTGTGCCAAGTAACGAATTTAAAATTGGAACTAATTTTGGAGGAGATAATGATGAAATAGGAGTTGATTCTAATTATTTTTTGTTTAATTTATTAGCTTTATAAGCTCTTCTTTTTTTATGTTAGAAATATCTGATTTGTCATATAAAATAATCAATCGTATTTCAATGTTATTATTTTGTTCTGTAACCATGTATGTAACAACTCTAAAACCTCCACTTTTACCTTTGTTTTTGCTTTTTATTGCAAGTCTAATTTTGTATAAATTGTCGCCCAAATATGTCCCACTTGTTGGGTTTTCTAACAATTGTTTTTCTAATGCTTTAATATCCGATTTTAAAGACTTATATTTTTTATTGTAAAGTTTAAAATATTTCTTAAATATCTTTGTGTAAGTTATTTTAAGCATCAAATAAGTTGTTTAAAGGTTCGGTTTCTCCATTTTTAGCTTGTTGTATTGAGGTTTTAAAATCGTTAATAAATTCCTCTTTTGATATTGTTGTATCAAGTTCAATTTTATTCACTTGTTTAAAATATCCGCTTGATATAATCAAATTTAGCAAAACTTTGGCTTCAGTAGTCTCTGGTATGTCAAAAATATATCGTTGCATGGTTTTGTGTTTTAATTGTAAAATACAAAGATAAAATAATTTTTACAGAAATTCATGTTTAGTCCTAAAATATTTTATACATGGGTGAGGTTAGAGCATAGTAGTTAAGTTTAGCAAAGCAGACGTAACTCTCCCCCCCCCAATAAATACCTCCCCCGCTGGTGCGAGCTTGTAGCTCGTACCCAAATTAATATTTGCAATAAGAATAACAAACCTTGCAACAGTATTTTCTTATAAAATAAAATGTTATAAATTATTACCCCTCCCGCAAAAGCAACCCACTTTATTAAAATTTCTACATTCAATTTTATATAAAAAAATATATTTGCATAAACAATTAATTATTCTACTTTTGAGTTTTATAAATTTTATCATTTTAACAACCACACACATAAAAAAATTAATTATTAGCCTGCTTATCTTACAGATAGGAGGGATATGTGCTTTTGCACAAAAAGCAAACACTATTTATACAGTAGATAGTATATCACAAGAAATAAGTATAAAACTTATAAAAATTGTAGAAGATGATAGCACAGTTGCAAAACAAACTACACCAGATTATGTTAAAAAAGATGCGGCTTATGTTTTTAAGTTTCAATACAGTAAATTAGGATTAACTGGCTACCGTAAAGATGTTAAAAGCAGAAGAGGAATGAACTCTATTGACACAACAATTATTTATTTAGCGAATGGCAAAAACATAATTATTGATGATGCACACAGAATTAGAGATATACCTATTAGAACAAGCGACAACAGTCTTGTTCTAAGAATAAACTCCGATGTGCACCTACCTAAGGATAATTATTCTAAACTATTATTCTATAATTTTAATGGAGAACTAATAAGAGAACAACTTTTTGACAGCAACACACGGCTTGGTTACCCAACTGTGGCAAATAATGGCTATACTGTTTGTTCTGGATTACAAAGAAAAGAAGATATAACAACAATTTACTTTTTTTCTCCAAAAGGAGATATTTTATGGAATTATAAATTAAATTCAGGTATTTATCCATCAATATCACAAGTTTCTCATGATGGATATTATGTTGCATTAACATACAAGCAACACAGTGTTAGAGAAGCAGATAGCTATATATTAATTTTAAACAGGAAAGGTGAAATTATAAAAAATGAAATATTTGAAGAGCTTACAGGATATAAATCTATTAATATTGAATTTAGCGATAATAATAAGTATTTATTTGTCCACTCTGTAAAAGGGCTATATGTTTACGAATCTGAAACAGGAAGATTAGTTTTTTTTAATAAGGTTCGTGTAGAAAAATATAGAACTTTTATTTCAGAAAAAAATAACATTTTAATAACATTTGATTATAAAGATGAATATTGGCATTTATATACTTTTGATTTAAGAACAAAACAAAAAATCAATGATATTGTTATTGAAAAAGCGATTACTTCGCCTGAAGGAAAATATTTAACCAGAATTGATGAAGGTAATTTTATTATTAATATTGAGAAAACACACTTTTATTATCAAATAATTAAAAATTAAAAAAATGTCAACATTCTTATTTAGCGAATTAGTTTTTGGTCCTATTTTTAGCCGAAGACTTGGACAATCGTTGGGAATAAACTTATTACCAACAGATTATAAATATTGTAATTTTAACTGCATATATTGCGAATGCGGTTGGACAAATAATAATAATAAAATTACTTTGCCCACAAAAGAGCAGTTTGCCCAAATTTTGGAAGAAAAATTAATTTCATTAAAAAAAAATAATCAAAAAGTAGATACAATAACTTTTGCAGGAAACGGTGAGCCAACAATTCACCCAAAATTTGACGAAATAATTGACAAAACAATAGAACTGCGAGACAAATATTTTCCAAAATCAAAAGTTGCAGTGCTTTCCAATGCAACTATGCTACACAAAGAAAAAATTGTAAATTCGTTGAAAAAAACAGACTTGCCAATCCTAAAATTAGACTCTGCTTTCAGCAAAACTGCAAAACTCCTCAATGACCCAAAACAAAATTATAGCATTGAAAAAATAGCAGAAAATTTTAAGAAATTCAATGGTAATTTTATTGTTCAAACAATGTTTTTGAAAGGCGAATACAACAATCAACACATTGATAATACAACAGATACAGAAATAAACGCATGGTTAGAAATATTGAAAAAAACTAAGCCAAAACTTGTTATGCTATACACAATTGCAAGAGATACGCCAGCCGAAAATTTAGAGAAAATACCTATTTTGGAATTAGAAAATATTGCAAAAAAAGTAAATAATATTGGAATAGAAACACAAGTTGCAGGATAAAAAAGATAAAATAAAACAGTCTATATTTGCAACTAAATTATTTATTTATATCTTGGTATTGATGTTAAATATCTGATTTATTTCTTCTTTTTCAGATATTTAACCAATTTTATACTAACATATTTTTCCACCTCAAAAACAATTTAAGCATGAAATTTACAGGACTATTTTTAGTATTTTTTCTAACGGCAAGCATTCTTTTTGCCCAAAAAACACAGTATTCAAGAGTAGAAATTGAAATACAACATTCTAATTTAGAGCAAATTGCAAAGTTAGGAATTAATTTAAGCGACGGAGTAAGCTACCAAAAAGGAATTCTAACAGCCGAATTTTCAGAAATGGATTTGGCAAAATTAGACGAAAACAATATATCCTATAAAGTTGTTATTGAGGACTTAGTAACCTATTATAAAGAAAAAGCAAATCAAAATACCGAAATTATTAGAACCGAAAAAACTCCTGATAATTTCAATCTCGGCTCAATGGGAGGCAACCTAACACTTACCGAAATGCTTGCAGAATTAGACGAAATGCAAAGTCTATATCCCAATTTAATTACTGTAAAAACACCTATCACAACCGAATACACCACACACAACGGTAACCCTGTTTATTGGGTGAAAATTTCTGACAACCCAAACTTAGATGAAGATGAACCCGAAGTTTTATACACTGGTTTGCATCATGCAAGAGAACCAGTTTCTATGATGCAGCTTATTTATCAAATGTGGTATATGCTTGAAAACTACGAAAATGGTGGAGAAGCAGAATATTTAATAAATAATTTTGAAATGTATTATGTGCTTTGCGTAAATCCTGATGGATATGCTTATAATGAGCAAATTGAACCAAACGGAGGAGGAATGTGGCGAAAAAATTGCAGAGACAACAATGGCGGAGGATTTTCAGGAGACGGAGACGGAGTAGATGTAAATAGAAATTACCCATACCAATGGGGCTACGATGATTATGGCTCATCACCAGAGCCTTACGACGAAACATACAGAGGACCATCAGCAGGCTCAGAACCCGAATCGCAAATGATTATGGAATTTACAAACAGTCATGAATTTCTAATTTGCGACAATCATCACACTTACAGCAATTTGCTTCTTTATCCATGGAGCTACGAAGAGCTGGAAGGACCTCACGAAAATATTTTTGATGCCTACGGACAAATAATGACACGGCAAAACAATTTTACCGCTGGGCACGGTTGGGAAATTCTTTACACCTCAAACGGTGGCACAAACGACTGGATGTATGGAGAACACGGTATTTTTGCCTTCACCTCCGAAACTGGCGACGAATTTTGGCCTTCCCAAGACCAAATAATTCCTCTTTGCGAAAACAACTTAGAAATGAACCTATTTCAAACCAGACTTGCAGGGGCTTACGCCGAAGCAACCGAAATTTCACCCAATATTATGCCATTTGTTGGATACATTAATTTAGACATTAGCTTTCTTGGTTTGGATACTCTTGCTGATTACACAATTTCTATTTATTCTGATGATTTTCAAACGATTGGAAATAATATTGAATTTTCAGATGCCAATTATAGTCTGCTTACAAAAGTTCAAGACTCTGTTTTTTACATTCTGAACGAAGACATTGAAATGGGAGACGAATTTACTTTCACACTTTCTGTAGATAATGGCTTATATGCTTATACACAAGAAATTACTAAAACAGTTGGCAAATTGCAAACCATTATTATTGACAATGGAAACAACCTTGATTTATGGACTTCAAATAACTGGACTGTAACCGATGAAGATTATTATTCGCCTTCAAATTCTATAACAGACTC
>Ga0193956_1000144_pt1 | contig 33113 bp, 26 predicted proteins | sample BB_7_MG_FD_140358 | JGI IMG/M metagenome (GOLD analysis project Ga0193956, IMG submission 140358) | Microbial mat bacterial communities from the Broadkill River, Lewes, Delaware, United States - BB_7_MG | ecosystem: Environmental > Aquatic > Freshwater > River > Microbial mats | place: USA...
AATACTCTATTAGGGGCAGATGCAAATGAAGATACATTTTATCAAATAACTGAAAATAAAATAGATATACTACATATAGCAACTCATGGATTTTATTATCCAAAAACAATTATAGATAAAAATGAAGCTTATAATTTTTTCAACAAACAAGTTGTAGATAACACTCTATTTCGTTCTGGGTTATTTCTTGCTGGTGCTCAAAATAGTTTGAACAACGAAAATTCTTTTCAAAATATTGAAGATGGAATTTTATCCTCTTATGAAATATCTTTACAAGATTTATCTAATACAAAATTAGTAGTATTGTCTGCATGTCAAACAGGACTTGGCGATATAAAAGGAAATGAAGGAGTTGAAGGATTAAGCAGAGCATTTAAAATTGCAGGAGTAGAATATATATTAATGTCGCTTTGGGAAGTGCCAAGTTTTCAAACAGCCGAACTTATGCAACTATTTTATACTTATTTCTCGAAAGACCAAAGCATAGAAGATGCCTTTACTAATGCACAGCAAACGATGAGTAAGAAATATAACAATCCGTATTTTTGGGCAGGTTTTATATTGATTCATTAATTTTTTCAAAAAATGTTTTTTATAAGTTCTAATTTAGTAAGCAACTATGAAACCCAACAACAACCAACTTTCGCCAATAGAAATTTTGGAAGTCTTTGCAAAAGAGACAAATAGAGAGATTGATTTTTCCGAAACTCCCTATAATACAAATACAAGCCGCTATAATTACTATTTAAGAAAATTATTTATTCCGAATAATAAAAATAGCCATGTGTATTTTGTTAGTTTTTTGGATAACAAAAGATTTGATGATTTTGCAAATTTTAGTGGAATATTTTTTCCAATTCCTATCCCTCCTTCTTCAAAAATAGAAATACGAAAGAAAAATATTCTTGACAAACTTAATCCTTTTTTCAAAAAAAGTGGTTTTGAAACTGGCAACAACGAGTTTGATTCAGAGATTGTTATAACTGAAAATGTTTCTTTTGAGGAAGAGCAAATATTTAATAATAGAAAAATACAGACGCAGGTTCTGAAAATATTTGAGCTTGATGAAACTCTGAAAATTACAATAAATCAAGCAGATATTAATTTTGTTCCTTCTTTTGAAGGCAAATCGCATATTGGAGTTCTTGTTACTCGGCACTGGTTGTTAGACAGCGAATTGATTCAAAATTTGTTTTATATAATGGAAGAAATAAAAAAAGAATTATAGGCATGATTTTTCTAATTTGAATTATTCAACACTTCGTTGGGTTTTTAATTTTTAGTCTTTAGTTTTTAATTAAAAAGCAATAAATCAATTATTTAAGATAAGAATAAATTTTAATAAATTATTGCAGTTAATTTACTGAAAATCAGAGTATTAAATATTTATTTTTAACGAACTATTGTTATTGAAATATTTATAAAATATTTTGAAACTATAAATAAAAATAGCTGTTTTTTATAAAACAGCTATACATTAAAGGATTGTTCGTTTTTAAATATTTAAACTTTTAAGAAGCTCAATAGAATCTTTAACTTTATTTGCCGAAACATCTACCAATGCTCTTTCCTCGTCGTTTAGTTCTATTTCCAATATATTTTCAATACCATTTTTTCCAAGCATAACTGGAGCTCCAAAATAAATATCGTTATAACCAAATTCGCCTTGCAAATAAGTGCTTGCAGGTTCGTAACGTCTTTGGTCTTTGGCTATTAGTGCAGCCATTTTTGCAGCGGCATAACCCGGTGCATACCATGCCGATGTGCCAAGAAGTTTTACAATTTCGCCACCGCCATAAATTGTTCTTTCTATAATTGCGTCAAGTTTGTCTTTTGCAACAAGCTGTGTTACAGGAACTCCACTTACCGATGTGTATCTCGGCAAAGGAACCATTGTGTCTCCATGCCCTCCGAGGGTTATTGCCATAATGTCTTTAGAGGAACAACCTATTTCGTTAGCAATAAACGATTTATATCTTGCAGTGTCTAACATTCCTGCCATACCAATTACTTTTTTAGGCGAAATTTTTGAAGACATAAATGCAGTATATGCCATAACGTCTAATGGGTTGGCAACTACAATAAATATTGCATTTGGAGAATATTTTACAGCATTTTGTGTTACCGATTTTACAATTTTTGCATTAGTGCTAATTAGGTCTTCTCTCGACATGCCCGGTTTTCTTGGTAGTCCCGAAGTTATTACAACTATTGAAGAGTCTTTTGTTGGTTCGTAGTCATTATTTGTTCCTATTATTTTTGTTGTGTAGCGAGCAAGAGGTGCAGTTTGTGCTAAATCAAGGGCTTTACCCTCTGCAAGTCCTTCTACTACATCTACTAAAACAATACGATTGCAGATTTCTTTTTCTGCTATTACTGCTGCACATGTAGCTCCTACATTTCCTGCTCCTATTACTGATATTTTCATATTTTTTTATTTTATTAAGTTAAAAGTTTAGTGTTTTTTATTTTCTAAAATTTAGAAAATGGTTTATATTTATTTTAAGGTATTTTTATAGAAATAATTTATGGGAGGATTTCTAAGACAACACTTTGTTAAGTTTTTAGTCTTTAGTTTTTAATTCAAATATAATAAATCAATTATTTATGATAAGAATAAATTTCAATAAATTATTGTAGTCAATTTATTGAAATTTAGAATATTAAACAAAAACTTAACAAACTATTGCTAAGATATTGTTTTTTTAATATCAGTAAAAATCTGTTTAACTCGTGTTATCTGTATTCTTATTATAAAAATAGGAACACAGATAACACATATAAAACAGATTAAAAGTATATTGTATTAACTGTTATTAAGAAATTTTATAATCTAATCCGTCTTCACTTTTTAGATAGTCTAAAACTTTTTGATTTACTTCTATTTTACTGTTTTTGGATTGCATTTGCACCCATATTTTAGATTCTGGTTCGTAAATAAGGAATTGCAAATTTGCTGTTCCTTTATTTTCTTCCGTAAGATTAGAAAAATCTTCTACAAATTGGTCTGTAAGTTTTTCTATCGGAACTTTGATTGCTATACTTTTTATACTCATATCGTTTAGCATATTAATTTTTTTGACTCTAAATTCAAATTCGTTTGGATTGTTATAACGAGATTCAGCTCGTCCTATTATAAATAATTTGTATCCTTGTTCAAAAAATTGTTTGTATTCAAGATATTGTTTTGAGAAGAATGCTATTTTAAAGCTGTCTGTAAAATCCTCTATTGTAATATTTCCCCACGGATTTCCTGTTTTGGTAATTCTATTTTCTACTTTTGTTACCATTCCAGCAATTTTAATATCTTTGCCTTTGTGTTTAGAAATATCTGCCAAGTTTGCCAAAGAAGTATTGCATACAGCCGAAATTACATGTTTATCTCTATCCAAAGGGTGTGCCGAAAGATAGATTCCTATTAATTCTTTTTCTTTATTTAGTTTGGCCATTTCGCTCCAGTCTTCTTTAACTACCGGAGGTTCTGGCTTTTGAATAGTAACTGCCGAGCTGCCTCCAAACAAAGATGCTCCTGTGTCTTGCTGTTGCATTTTTGCTCCATATTTTAGCAAAACATCTATAAATGGAATTCCTTCTGGCGAATTTTCTATATATCTAATTCTTTTGTATCTACCAATATTATCTACTGCTCCCGAAAAAATTAGTGCATCTAAAACTCGTTTGTTTACCGAAGATAAATTTACTCGTTCTACAAAATCATAAACATCTTTGTAGTGCCCATTTTTTGTTCGTTCTTCAATAATGTTTTCTACGGCAGCACCTCCAACTCCTTTGATGGCTGCAAGTCCAAAACGAATAGCACCTTTTTTGTTTACCATAAAATTTTTGAAACTTTCGTTTACATCTGGTCCCAAAACGTCTATTCCCATTCTTTTGCTTTCGTCCATAAAGAGCGAAACTTTTTTTATGTTGGTAAAGTTTCTACTCAAAACGGCCGACATATATTCTGCCGGGTGGTGAGCTTTTAAATATGCTGTTTGGTAAGCAATATATGCGTAACAAGTTGAGTGAGATTTGTTAAAGGCATAAGATGCAAAAGCTTCCCAGTCAGACCATATTTTTTTCACCTTCTCAAGGTCGTGTCCGTTTTTTTTGCAACCTTCAAAAAATAGTGGGCGAAGTTCGTCAATTAATTTTTTCTTTTTCTTCCCCATTGCTTTACGCAAGGAATCCGCTTGACCTTTGGTAAAGTTTCCGAGCTTGCGAGAAAGAAGCATTACTTGCTCTTGATATACTGTAATACCATAAGTTTCTGCCAAAAACTCGTCCATTGCGGGTAAGTCATAAACAATTTTTTCTCTTCCGTGTTTTCTGTTAATAAATGTTGGAATATATTCCATTGGTCCCGGACGATAGAGGGCGTTCATTGCAATAAGGTCTTCAAACTTATTGGGTTTTAGGTTTTTCAGATGTTTTTTCATTCCATCGGACTCAAACTGGAAGCAACCAGTAGTGTCTCCATTTCCAAAAAGTTCAAAAGTTTTTTTATCTTCTAAGCTAATATTGTCTATATCAATATCTATACCTTTAGAGAGTTTTACGTTTTCTACGGCATCTTTTATTATTGATAAAGTTTTTAGCCCCAGAAAGTCCATTTTTAAAAGTCCAATATCTTCTACGTGCGAGCCATCGTATTGAGTAACTTTTAGGTCAGAGTCTTTTGCAGTTGTTAGTGGCACAAAGTTTTCTAAATCGTCTCTACCAATAATAATTCCGCAGGCATGAACTCCTACGTTTCTTATTGTTCCTTCTAATTTTTCGGCAAGTTCAAGTGTGTTTATTACTTCTGGTGTTCCGTCTTTGCGTTCGTTTACTAATTCTTGCGATTCTTTGTATGCTTTTACAAAAGTTGTTCCTGGTTTTTCGGGTATAAGTTTTGCGAGCCTGTTGGCTTCCGAAAGTGGTAATTTTTCTACTCTTGCTACGTCTTTTATAGCCATTTTGGGAGCCATAGAGCCAAAGGTGATAATGTTTGCAACTCTATTTTCTCCATATTTTTTTATAACCCAATTTAATACTTTTTCTCTGCCGTCTTCGTCAAAGTCAATATCAATATCGGGCATTGAAATACGGTCTGGATTAAGGAATCTCTCAAACAGTAAATCGTATTTTATTGGGTCTATATCTGTAATTTTAAGGCAGTAAGCAACTGCCGAGCCAGCAGCCGAGCCACGTCCGGGACCTACCGAAACTCCCATTTCTCGTCCTGCTTTTATTAAATCCCACACAATTAGAAAGTAATCGGGGAAACCCATTTTTGCTACTGTTTGAAGCTCAAAATCAATACGTTCTCTTATTTCGTCGGTTATTTCTGTCCAGCGTTTTGCTGCTCCTTCATAGGTTATGTGTCTTAGGTAGTCGTCGGCTGTTTCAAATGGTTCTGGAATGTTAAAAATAGGCATAATTGGCTTGCTATTAATAACATATTCTTCTATTTTGTCTGTAATTTCTTGTGTGTTTTTTATTGCCTCTGGATAATCTGCAAAAAGCTGGTTCATTTCTTTTTGCGTTTTAAAATATTCCTGACCAGTATATTTCATACGATTAGGGTCGTCTCGGTCTTTTCCTGTATTTAGGCAAATTAGAATGTCGTGTGCTTCTGCATCTTCTTTGTTTAGAAAATGAATATCATTTGTGGCAATATATTTTATACCTAATTTATCTGATAGTTCTGCAATTGCCTTGTTAGATTTTTCTTGTTTTTCAAAAATATCTGCATCTCTAACTGGGTCTCCTGTTTTAAGGCGGGTCATTTCTAAATAAAAGTCGTCGCCAAAAACTTCTTTATACCAAAGAGCGGCTTTTTCGGCAGCTTCAAGGTTGTTGTTTAAAATAGCACGAGGAATTTCACCACCAATACAGGCAGAAGAAACAATTAGTCCTTCGCTATATTTTTTTAGTAGTTCTTTATCTACTCTTGGCTTGTAATAAAATCCTTCGGTGTGTCCAAAAGAAACCAGTTTCATTAAGTTATGATAACCTACTTTATTTTTTGCTAATATAATAAGGTGGTCTCCGCTTCGGTCAGATTTGTTAGACGATTCCTTGTCGTGCCGAGTTCGGCGAGCAACATAAGCCTCGCAACCAATAATAGGTTTTATGCCGTTGGCTGTTGCGGTATTATGAAAATCCTTGATACCAAACATGTTGCCGTGCTCGGTTAGGGCAAGGGCAGTCATGCCGTCTTCTTTGGCTTTGGAAACAAGTCCTTTTATGGTTGTTGCTCCATCAAGAATTGAATATTGTGAGTGAACGTGTAGGTGTGTGTAATTGTGCATTTATTTGTAGAGATGTTTGTATTATTTTATTTTTTTTGGGACTTCAAAAGTAATTAAAATATTGTATTTTTTATGCAATGTTGATAAAAATTGGAAAACTGTTGTAACGAATAATATATTAGCTTTTTAAAAATTAATATAAATTAGAATTATTTGATTGTAATGAATATTTTACATTTTAAAGATAAATAAAGGGAGAATTTTTAGAAAGTAATGTGTTTTTTATAAAAAAATGCGTTCAACTCTAATTTCCGAAGTTAAAAACAAGCACCAAAGGAGCGTAAGCTATTTATTAAATCTGATAAACAACACTTCGTTAAGTTTTTAGTCTTTAGTTTTTAATTAAAATGCAACAAATCAATTATTTATGATAAGAATAATTTTCAATAAATTATTGCAGTTAATTTACTTAAAATTAAAACATTAAATAAAAATTTAACGAACTATTGATAAAAATAATTAAATAAATTTACATTTCCTAATTTAATTTGAAAAGTGAGCCGTTACTGAATACTTTATTTTATCCACATTTCTTGACTTTTTTTTGTGTCAAGTTATTTTATGGTAAAACACTTGAGGTAATATTAAAACACAATATTTGCAATTTTTTCATTAAAATAAAAAATATATTAATACCTTTGTAAATTCATTACTATTTACTTATTTCTATATTTTTGAAATAGAATAATATAAAAAACTATAAAAATGAATGAATCAATCTTAAATGCGTTAATGCAACTATTTGCACTAATTGCTTCAATTAACGAAGAAGGAGTTTCCCACAACGCAAGAGGAATAGTTAAAGAATATTTAAGAAAACAGCTAAACAGCGAGCTAACCGAAAAATATTTATTACTATATGATGATTTTTTAGAACAACACAGCAAAAAAACAAATGACAAAAAACGAAGACGACGAATTTCTGCAAGCTCCGTAAGAGTTCTAAAAATATGCGAAAATATTAACAAAACTTTGCATCAAAAAGAAAAATTTATTATCCTCATAAGATTGCTTGAATACATAAACGAAGATGGCATTATTACCCCAAACGAAGCCGATTTTATTGTTACTGTAGCCGATGTTTTTAATATTTCTATGGAAGAATTTGAAAATATTAAAAATTTTGTTCTTGATAAAATTGATGATGTCCCAGAAAAAAACAACCTCCTTATAATAGATAACAAACCCGAAAATACAGAACGACCAGAAGCCTATAAAGAAACTAAATTCCTTTCAAACAAATATTTAGATGCAAATATTAATGTTTTGTATATCACGAGTATAAAAACATTTGTGTTTACATACATGGGCAAATTTAATCTTAAAATTACTGGACGAAATATTATTCCAAAAAGAACCTATGTTTTTGACAACGGTTCAATAATAAAAGGAGGACGCATATCTCCTGTATATCAAACAGATGTGGCAAGTCAATTTTTATACTCTGCCGACTCGCCAAAAGTAAAATTAGTAGCCAACAACATAAGATTTAATTTTAAAAACAGTGAAAATGGTATTCATAAATTTAGCTTTGGAATAGAATCGGGGCAACTAATTGGAATAATGGGAGGTAGCGGAGTAGGAAAATCTACACTCCTAAATGTTTTGATAGGAAAATACGAACTAACAGGCGGAAAATTAAGCCTTAATGGATACGACTTAGCCAAAAATAAAAACAAAATAGAAGGTCTAATAGGATACATTCCACAAGACGACTTGCTAATTGAAGAACTTACAGTTTATCAAAATTTATACTACAATGCAAAACTATGCTTTGGAGGACAATCCGATAAGGAAATAAGAAAATCGGTAGATAAAGTGCTGAAAGAATTAGACTTATACATAATAAGGCATCTAAAAGTTGGTAGCCCCTTGAAAAAATTTATAAGCGGAGGACAACGAAAACGACTTAATATTGCACTTGAACTTATCCGAGAACCTGCAATAATGTATATTGACGAACCAACCTCCGGACTATCGTCTATGGATACAGAAATAGTAATGCACCTACTTAAACATCAAGCACTTAAAGGAAAATTACTTGTTGTAAATATTCATCAACCATCTTCAGACATTTACAAACTATTTGATAGAATTTGGATTATGGACAAAGGCGGACGACCTATTTACACCGGAAACCCGATTGATGCCCTAAGCTATTTTAAAGAACTAAGCAATTTTGCAGACAAAGACGAAAACGAATGCCCAACTTGCGGAACTGTTCACCCCGACCAAGTGCTCGAAATAGTTGAAACTAAAATGGTTAACGAATTTGGAGAATATACCGAAGAGCGAAAAATGACTCCAAAAGAACTGCACACTCTATACAAAGTTAATTTAGAAAAAAGAGCACAATTTAGAAAAACTGAAAAAACAGAATTACCTACCACTAAATTTAAAGTTCCAAGTAGATTTAAACAATTTAAAATCTTTTCAATAAGAAATGTATTATCAAAACTTTCTGATTTACAATATATTGTAGTAAACGCATTAGAAGCACCACTACTTGCATTTGTGCTTGCATTTTTTACAAAATACATGGATAAAGGAGAATACATATTTTCAGAAAATATAAATTTTCCAGTATTTTTATTTATGAGCGTTGTAGTTGCCTTATTTATGGGGCTTTCGGTAAGTGCAGAAGAAATAATAAAAGACCGAAGAATATTGGAAAGAGAAAAATTTCTAAATCTCAGTAAATTTAGCTACATCAATTCAAAAGTATTAGTTCTTTTTGTAGTATCTGCTATTCAGATGCTTATGTTTGTTCTAATAGGAAGTTTAATATTAGAAATAAAAGGAATGACTTTTAGCTACTGGTTAGTTCTATTCTCTACAGCAGCCGTTGCAAATATGATAGGACTAAATATCTCCTCTGCATTGAACTCTGTTGTAACAATTTACATTCTAATTCCACTAATTCTTGTTCCACAAATGATTCTTGGAGGAGCAATGATAGAATACGACGACCTCCACACAAGCCTTACCAAAAAAAAATATGTTCCACTAATTGCAGATATTATGTTAGCACGCTGGTCTTACGAGGCTTGTATGGTTTCCCAATTCAAAAATAATAAATATCAAAAAAACTTCTATTACATAGACAAAGAAAAAAGTGAAGCTGTTTATATTGCAACATATCTTGTGCAGGAATTAGAAAAAGACCTAAAAAAATGTGAAAAAGAATATAAAAATCCTGAATACAACATAATTGTAAATAAATATTTCACTATTTTAACCAACGAAATAACATCGTTATTAGAACTCCCAGAACTTGCAAATGTAAAATATGAACACTTAGAACACTTTAATTTTGAAGACTTTAACGAAAAAGTAATAGATGATACATATAATTTTTTAGATGATGTTAAAACAATTTTCCACACACGTTCGTCCGAAATCAACTCACTTAGAGACGAAAAACATAAAGAACTATCTCGCATGTATGGAAAAGAAGGAATAACTAAATTAAAACAAGAATACTACAACGAAAAACTGGCAAGCTTTGTTCTTGGAAAAACACGAATAGAACAAACATACGAAGCTAAAAATATGATAATTAGGAAAAAAGACCCAATATATATGGAACCATTATCCAAAATAGGGCGTGCACATTTTTACTCACCAGTAAAAATAATTGGCAAAAACAAAATAGAAACATACTGGTTCAACATCGGAGTAATTTGGTTTGCAATCTTCTTTTTATATATAACCTTATATTTTGATGTGCTCAAAAAAATATTAGATTTTTCTGGCAATATTAAAATTAAAAACAAATTAAAAAAACTTAAAAAATAAATAAATTTAAAACAGATGAAACACCCATTCGGGGTGATTGTTCTCACAATCATATAGCTAACGCAATATAAATCATTCGCACACAAGGGCATGACTAAAATAAATAAAATTAAAACAGATGAAAGAAATATTAGAATTTTTCAGTAAAGAATTTTACGGTAACACAATAGGAATGTGGGGAATATCTCTACTAATAATTATAGGCAGTGTAGTATTTGCAAAAATAATAATGTGGCTGGCAAAAAATATAGTTAGAAAAATAACAAAAAAAACTAAAAGCAAAATAGACGACATACTTATTGATATGCTTGAAGAACCTTTGGCTTTTGCAATAATTATTTTTGGAATATGGTATGCCCTCAAACTTTTAGCATTTCCCGAAGGATTAGAAAAATTTATTAGTCAAGTCTATTATATTCTTATAATATTTGACGTTGCATGGCTACTAAACAGACTTGTAGAAGCAATAATAAAAGAATATCTAAAACCTCTTGTAGAAAAATCAGACACAGATTTAGACGACCAACTTTTGCCAATTATTTCAAAAAGTGTAAAAGTAACTATCTGGATATTAGCGATTATAATAGGACTAAACAATGCTGGTTACAATATAGGTGCATTGCTTGCCGGTATGGGAATTGGAGGACTCGCACTCGCAATGGCTGCAAAAGACTCTGTATCAAATATTTTTGGAGGTGTTACAATTTTCACAGATAAGCCATTTACAATAAAAGACCGAGTTGTTATCGACGGAATAGACGGAACAGTAGAAGAAATAGGAATAAGAAGCACAAGAATACGAAAATTAGACGGACGATTAGTTACAATACCAAACTCTAAATTTACTGGCAATAAAATTGAAAATATTAGCTCCGAACCAAACAGAAAAGTATCTATAAACTTAGGACTAACATACGACACAACACCAGAAAATATACAAAAAGCACTTGACATACTTAAAGATATAAGACAAAAAAACGAAAGTTTGGAAGACAAAGAAGTAATTGGTTTCAACGCCTTCAACGACTCGGCTCTAAATATTATGTTTATTTATTACATAAAAAAAGGCGAAGACAACGTAGCCGTGCAAACTGCTATAAATTTAGAAATATTAAAACGATTTAACAACGAAAAATTAGAATTTGCATTCCCAACTCAAACAATTTTTACTGTTAAAAATTAATTTTTTTTTAATAAATTATGCTAAAAAAGATTTTTATAATATTAGGAGTAATACTTTTATTTATCGCAACAATCTCTATATCAATAGTTTATTTAAACATTAGAAATATTTATAACATTGGAGACAGCTTATCGGACATGTTACTTCTAACATCAAGAACTATAACATTTTTATCAGCATTTCCATTTATTGTAGCAATATTTATACCCAATAATATAAACACAAAAGCAGAAGAAACAAACCAAAAACCTGAAAACATACAAAGTTATTTTTTAAAAAAGTCAAAAATAGTAATTGCAATAATTATTTACTTTTTTATAGAAAAATTACTTATCATGACAAGCTATTTTCTTATTCATGACTTTACAAAAACTCAATTTTATAACCTACTCATGTTTTTATTCGGAATTATTTGGTCATTAGTTCCTTTTGCTCTCACTTTTAGCTTAAAAGAAAATATTACACAAAAAATATTAATGCTATTAGCATTAATTTATTTTTATATAAGTCTTTACGGCTCATTTGCCCAGTTTTTTTTGTTAGCTACTTCTAATTTCTAATTTGAAAAATGAACGATCCTTTATTAAAATACAAAATAGCAATTACACAAATTCCAAAAATTGGTAGCATAAATGCAAAAAAAATAATTGCCTACGTTGGAAGTATTGAAGCAGTTTTTAAAGAAACAAAAAAAGCTCTAAAAAAAATACCCGGAATTGGTGAAAGTATTGCAACAAATATTTTAAACCAAGACGTGCTAATCCGTGCCGAAAAAGAAATAGAATTTATAGAAAAACATAACATAAAAACGCTTTTTTATTTAGACGAAAATTACCCCAAAAGGCTAAAACAATGCGAAGACAGCCCCGTATTATTTTACTACAAAGGCGAAACAGATTTTAATGCTCCAAAAATATTAAGCATTATTGGAACAAGAAATGCAACTTCAAATGGCATTGACAACTGCAATAAATTAATTGAAGACCTAAAATCTAACGGACACAAACCTTTAATAATAAGCGGATTAGCTTATGGAATAGATATTTGTTCTCACAAAGCTGCACTAAAAAACAATTTAGAAACCGTAGCAGTTCTCGGACATGGTTTGCACACAATTTACCCCGCAAACCACAGAAGCACAGCCGTTGAAATTACAAATAACGGAGCTTTACTAACAGAATTTTTGAGCAACAGCAAAATAGAGCGTAGCAATTTTGTTAAAAGAAACAGAATAATTGCAGGACTTTCAGATGCTACAATAGTTGTAGAATCTGCCTCAAAAGGTGGAGCATTAATTACTGCAAATATTGCAAACTCCTACAACAGAGATGTTTTTGCATTCCCCGGACGCACAACCGACGAATATTCGGCAGGCTGCAATATTTTGATAAAAACAAATAAAGCAGCCCTAATTAGTTCGGCTAAAGATATAGAATATATTTTACAGTGGGACACACAAAAACAACCAATACAAACAGAAATATTTAACAACCTAACTACCAACGAACAACTTATTGTAGATGCACTAAAAAATGAAGAAAGGATAAATATAGATAATATTGCTTACAAAACAAATCTACCAATAAGTCAAGTAGTAAGCCTACTTTTTAACTTAGAGTTTTCGGGAGTTGTAAAATCAATGCCGGGAAATATGTATGCAATCAAAAAATTTTATTGATTTAAAGTAATTATAAAATCATAAAAATACTAAAAAAATGAATGTAGAAATAGATAAACGCTCAGGATTTTGTTTTGGAGTTGTATATGCTATCCAAAAAGCAGAAAATGAGCTTAAAAATAAAGATATATTATATTGCCTTGGCGATATTGTGCACAACAGCGAAGAAGTTAAACGACTTGAAAACAAGGGTTTAAAAACTATCAACCATGATGAATTTAAAAAATTGAAAAATGCAGAAGTCCTTATAAGGGCACATGGCGAACCTCCTGAAACTTATAAAACTGCAATAAAAAACAACATAAAACTGATAGATGCCTCTTGTCCAGTAGTTTTGAAACTACAAAATAAAATAAAAACAGGCTTTGATAAAACCAAAATAAAAAATGGACAAATAGTTATTTTTGGCAAAAAAGGACATGCAGAAGTAAATGGGCTTGTTGGTCAGACTAATGGTAATGCAATAGTTATAAGCTCAATAGACGATTTGAAAAATATTGATTTTAGCAAACCAATAAATATTTTTTCGCAAACTACTAAAAGTTTAAAAAAATATGCTGAAATTATTAGCGAGATAAAAAAACGAGCAATAAATACAGTGGGCGAAAATGACTTAGATTTAGTTTCAAACGACACCATTTGTCGCCAAGTGTCTAACAGGTATGAAGAGTTAGAAAACTTCTCAAAGCAAAAAGATGTAATAATTTTTGTTAGTGGCAAAAAAAGTTCAAACGGCAAGGTTTTGTATCAAGTTTGCAAAACACACAACCAAAGAAGCTATTTTGTTTCCGACACCAACGAAATTAATTTTGATTGGATAAAAAAAACTGATTCCGTTGGTATTTGCGGTGCTACATCAAGTCCGCTTTGGCTTATGGAAAATGTAAAAAAGCATATTGAAAATTATTTTCAATAAACACTATGACTTATTAAAAATCAAAGACTTAACATCTTTACCCGTAGGAGCTTGAAACAGTTTGAGGTCAAATTCATTCATTATTGCAAAAATATGGTCAAATAAATCGCCTTGTATTTTTTCGTATTTAACCCAATTGGTTGTGGCTGCAAAAACATAAATTTGCACAGGCAATCCTTTTTCTGTTGGCGAAAGCTGTCGGACAAGGATTGTCATATCGTCGCAAAACAAACCAGGCTTTACTTCAACTTTTTCAAAGTCCTCTCGTTCTACTTCGGTTCCTTTGCTTATAATCATTTTCTTTATTTTCCTAACTTTATAAATTCTATTATTTTCTAATTTATAAAAATCTCCATATTTTAGCAAAAACTTATCAGTATCATTAATTATTGTTTTACCGTCTATTTCAGACAGTTGGCTCTCTACTCCTACTCCATTAGATTTAATAAAATCGTCTCTATCGTCAATAACAAATTTTTCCACCTGATGGTCGTTAATAGTAAATTTTTGTTTTTCATATTTTTTCAAAACTCTAAAATTATTTCTCAAATAATTATCAATATATTCTCTAAAAACTCCGATGTTAGTTAGCGAGCGTCCGTTGATTGTTAGAGTGTTATCTATACCTTTCTTTTCGTTCCACTTATCTATTTTGGTTTGAGTTTCTGTAATATATTCTGTTAAATAATGAATTTTTTTTAGTCGTTCTATCATTTCTGGTGTTAGAAATTTTATTGTATTAATATCAATAAAAATAGAGCGTTTTATTCTTCGTCCTCCGGAAAGTTCCATACCGTCCCAGTTAGTAAATGACTCATTAACAAGAGCATAAGTTGGAATAGTGCTAATTGTTTTATCAAAATTTTGCACTTTAACCGTGCTAAGCGATATTTCAATAACATCTCCGTCTGCACCACGTCCCGGCATAGAAATCCAATCACCAATTTTGAGCATTTTGTAGGCAGAAAGTTGTATGCTTGCAACAAATCCAAGTATTGAATCTTTGAAAATCAGCATAATAATGGCAGTCATAGCTCCAAGTCCTGCAAAAATTGCCCCGGGCTTTTTGTCCAAAAGCACTGAAATAATTAAAATTATTCCTATAACAACAAAAACAATTTTCATTACTTGAATATACTGTTTTATGCCTACACTAATTCTGCGTCTTTCGGCAATCAAATCGTAAATATCATTGAGTGCATTTAGGAGAGAGTTTATTACTACAAGCACAGATACAACCATATAAATATATGTAAGCGACTGTATTAGATGATAAACATCTGGCATATTAGGTATTGCATAAGGTATGCTAAAATGAATAACAAGTGCGGGAATAAAATGTGAAAGATTATCAAAAACTTTCTTTTTTAGCAAAATATCATCATATTCATTTTTTGTTTTTAATATTACCATTTTTAAAACTGTAACAATAATACGCCTTGTTATAAAATTTGATAATACTGAACCAATTATTATTAAAGACAAAAACACCAATGTTACCAATATTTCTGATTGATTTATTGTTGCTCCCCATTCCTGAAATTTTTCTAATAAAAATAATCTCATTTTATTTAGTTTGTTTATTTGTTAATTCGTTTATTTGTTATTTTATTTGCAAAAGTAGTAAAAAAACTCACTCTAATTGCATAAATGAAAGAAAATTTACGATTAAAACACAGTCTGATTTTCCCAATAATATTTTTATTAATTTTATGGATAATAAAATTTTTTGAATATTCTTTGGACATAAGTTTTGCTAATTTTGGAGTTTACCCTCTTAAAATTAGCGGCTTAAAAGGGATATTATTTTCTCCTCTTATTCATGGCAGTTTTAAGCATCTAATTTCTAATTCTACAACCTTATTTGTTTTTATGGTTGGGCTTTTTTATTTTCACAAAAAAGATGCTTTTCTTATTTTTTCAATAATATATCTGAGTGTAGGCTTAGCAGTCTGGTTAATAGGAAGATACTCCTATCATATTGGAGCAAGTGGCGTTGTTTATGGGCTTGCTTCTTTTCATTTTTTTACGGGAGTGTTGAGCAAACGCAAAGATTTTATTGCCATTTCGTTGTTACTTGTATTTTTGTATGGTAGTATGATTTGGGGAATTTTTCCTTCCGATGAAGGAGTTTCGTGGGAGTCTCACTTTATGGGTTTTATTATTGGAATAATTTTATCTTTATTTTATTATGAAAAGTTAAAAATTCCTACGGATAATGAAGAACTTGCCGAATCAGAACAGCTTTATTTATATGATTTTGAAGGAATTTCTTATACAGAGCCAGATATTGAAGTGAGATATTTTGAACCTGACGCAAAAAAAGAATAATTTTATAGTATTATAAAATTATTCTTTTTATTCATATTTATTCTTTATAGGGCAACCAAGTTTGAGAGCGTCCAAACATGCTAACTCCCATATAACCTCTTACTTGCAAGTTCTTTCCATCTCTCCAAATTTTACAACTATAAACACTTCCACTTGCTGGGTCAAGAATTTTGCCTCCGGTATATTTACTTCCGTCTTTTTCCATTCCTGTAATAATAATCATACCAATAATTGGTTCATTTTTCTTATTTCCAGTGCATTCTGTGCATTTAGGATTTTGGTCTTCACCTGCTTTTCTAAATAATTTTTCAATTTTGCCATAATATTTGCCATCTCCTCCTTTATAAATTTTCACTACTGATTTTGCCTCTCCTGTCTCATCATCTATTGTCTTCCATTTTCCATCAATATTTTGTCCGAATAGTGTTCCCGAAAAAACCAACACAAGACTTATTGCCAACAAACTTTTCAATGTTTTTTTCATTTTTAGTATTTTTTAAATTATTATTTATTCTAAAATAAGGCTTCCTTTATTTTCTAATTTTGTTCTTTCATCAAAAACAAAATCGTAATATCCTGCCTCGTCTTTTTTTCCCGATATTTTAATATTTACTCGTCCTATTTCTAAATTATTTTTATCATAGGCTTTTAAGAAAACAGTTTCATCAAAATCCTTATTGAAAATAATATAAAGCGTTAAAATATTTTTGCTTCCAGTTTCAGAGGTTTCTATTAAATATTTTCCAGTTTCTAATCCTTTACTAATCAAGTCTTCTGAAACTTTTATATCTAATGCAAGTGTTTTTGTTATTCCATCGCCTACTCCTTCAATAAATTCTGTTGTAGATTTTCCGATTGTTTCACCACTTTTATTTATAGAGTTTTTTGTTTTATCTTTTATCTTATTACAAGATATAGCACTTATTGATAACGCTATAACAATTAAAATTATTATGTTTTGTTTTTTCATATTCTCTAAATTTTATCTGTTTTGAATATTACTTCTTATTTCCATCTTCATCAAAAATAACTGTTTCTCCCCAGCCTAAATCTATATAACATTCTACACAATTTTTAGGAAATAACATTCTACATGCTTCTAATCTACCTCCCTTAGAGCCAATCTGTTGACTTCTTTTCTTTTTTAAATTAATAATATACCAACTATTGTAACAAGATACAAAAATTTTGCCCTCTGTTTTAAATGGAATTACCTCAACATATTGAACGTAAGCAGGTTTGTCGTCGCTATGTAAATATTTTGACAAAAACAACTTATCATCTTTCTCTAATGGAAGCTCGTGCCTTATCCATGCTTGTTGTTTACCTATTGTTACAAACATGTATTCGTAACTATCTGTAAATAAATATGCTTGATATTTTAAAGTTGTATCATTAGTTATTTTTAATGTTTTTGCAGAACCATCAAATATTGAATCTATATCAGAACACTTATCGTATAAATAGCAGTCAAAACTTGTGTCAAAAAAGTATAACTCTTCTGTGTTATACAAATATTCTCCCTGTTTTAAATCCACCTTCCATCTAAATTTGTTTGGTTTTAGGTTATTACTTGAGTTTTCAAAAACCGAGCATGACGAAAACATCATCATTGCTAATACAATACTTATAAATATATTTTTTTTCATAATTACAATTTTTTATTAATTAATTTTAAGTAAATATTTAATTTTAAGTATGATTTTATAATTAACTATAAATAACCAAATAATTGAAGTAATTATTTATTTGAAAAGTTTACTATTCAAAAAAGGTCTTTTTTATTTTTTTTTATTTTTTTTGGTCGCCACAACATCTACTTTTGTTCCAGGCTCTACGTTTTCTAATATTGCATATCCTTCAGAATCTGTGTATAAAGTTGCTGTTTTTCCATTGTATTTGACTTTTATTTCGGCATCGGCAACAACTTCGTCTTTCTTGTCAATTACTTTAAACCTCATTTGATATTCTTTTTCTTTTATGATTATCAAATATTCATTTTTATCTATTTCACATACGAAATTATTAGCTACAAAGCCATTATCTTCCGAGTCGTGAGAAGTTTTGACCTCTGTGCCTACCAAAATTTTAGGAAGAATCATTACTCCGTCTGCACCAGTCATCAGAGTTTTTTCTTCTTGATTATACTTAAATTGGAAATTTAAGTTTGCAAGTGGTTGTTCTTTGCCATTTATAACTCTAAATTTCATATCCACAATTCGAGGCACTTTTATTTTGTAGCGTCCTTCTTCATAGCATTCAAAAGTCTGAATATTAGCAGGTTCACCATTTTCCATTTGAAATGCCTTAACCATTTCGTCTGGTTTTACTTCTTCAAGAACTATTTGTCCTTTGTCGTTTGAGCGATGAATTTCTTTTTCTCCTTCAAATTCAAAATTAATTTCCACGCCAACAGCCTTAGAACCATCGTCTTGATATACAACATCAAACAACATTGGTATTCTTTTCGCATTAATAATTTTTGCCAAAAGTCCTCGTTCTGCTCCCGGAATATCGGAAACAAATCCCCATTCGGTTAAAACTATTTTTTCTTCTCCATTTTTTCTAACTATGTATATATTAGCTAAATCTGGAATTTCTATACATTGGTAAAAAAATTCGCTAAGCGAGCTATCATCATAAATTTTTGCAGCATCAAATAGTTTTTTTATGCTTTTGCTTAATAATTTTCGTGCATTTGATTGTTCTTCTGACGATAATTTATTATAATTTATTATAGCTCCTTTGTATTCAGTTACCCATGCTATTTCTCTACCGTCTTCTAATATAATTGGTTCGGCAAATATTAAATATTCTTTTCCTTTTGGAAATGTTCCTCTTATTTGGTTGTATCGTCCTTTGGCTGAGTCTGGACTACCGAGGGTATATCGGACATTCTCTACTTTTTTGGTTATTATTGAATTCATATTTTTTTATTTATAGGGATTCACAATTGTTTTTATTTATAAATTTAATTACAATATACTTTAAAATACCATTCTGTTCGTTCTTCGTCTCCACCATTTATTTGTATGGTTATTAGGCTATCGGGGCTATTTATTGTAAAACTTTCTCTATGAAGTTTTTTAACAAAACCTTTTGACCTCCACACTATTTTGTCGTCGGTAATTTCAGATGATTTTCCGTTGTAAACAATAACTTCATCAGGAATTGAAAAGGTGTCATATATTATGCGGACTGTTCCTGTAGATTTTTTCACTCTAACAGTCTTTATAGTAGAGCCATAGCCTTTGGAATCTACTGTTACTCCGCACGGAATTTCAACCTCCGAAACATCTACGGATTGGTCGGACATGTAGAATGTTTTTTCTTTGGTAAACATAAATGTTGCACGTTGTTCGGTGTAGTTTTCTGCATTTATTATTACCGAAATTTCTATTTTTTCTTCTGGCACGTCTTCAAAATTAATTGAACCACCTGCTCCTGTTCTTAACTCAACTGTTTGATTATTATATTCCAAAACAACTTTTGCATTCTCTACTGGTTTGTTTGTTTCTTTGTCAAGAACTATAATGTTTATTCCTTTCAATTCTACAACATCGGGAACATCTGGTATTGTGTCTATTACATGGGTTGTATCTACCACAGTTACAGTATCTACCACAACAATAGATTCTTTATCTGCCAAGATAATTGGCAACAAAAAGAAATAAAATAAAGCCAAGAGCAATAATATTAAAGGTAATAACCACAGCCAAAATAGTCCCTTTCGTCGTCCGAGGATAAGTTGGTGTGTTTCGTTGTCTTCTTTGCAGTAAAATTTCTTTTCAGTTTTTTTATTCTGATATTCAGTTTTTACCAAAATTTCATTATTACAATTTACTTGTGTAAGAAAAACTTCTCCGTTATTATCTGTTATTAGATTTGAGGTGTCTTTTCCTGTATCTACAATTATTTTAAGGTTAGAAATTGCTTCTTTATTTCTATTTACTGCTTGAATTTTAACATTTGCATATCTTGCAATAGGCTTAGGAAGAGAGCCTTTCATTATATAATCGGTTTTTCCTTTTTCAAAATTAAAAATAGTTTGATGTTTGGCAATTCCATCAACTATTTGCTGGCATTTAATTTCTGTATTAAAATCTACATTTTCCAAACTAACATTTCCTTTATCGTCAGTTTTTAGTTCTACTTCTTTTCCGTTGTAAAATAATTTTACGGTAGAATCTACAATTGGACTACCTTTTTCATCAACAAGTTTAATGTTCATTTGCCCACTTGTGATAGGTTTTTGAGCTTGATAGCTGTAAATTTCCTTTCCTTCTGAAACAGAAAAATTAACAGTGTTAATTTCCTTTTTATCAATAATTTGAGTGCAAGATACTTCTGTATTTGCTTCTATTTCGCCAAGAATAATTTCGCCATTTTCATTTGTTTGTTTTGTGATAATATTATCGCCATATTTTACTGATAATAAGATATTTGCAAGAGTTTTTCCGCTACTATCGGTTGTTTTTATAATAACATTTTGCATTGGCGGAGCTGCTTCTCCTATCTGAAAAATATATTCGTCTTTTTCATCGTTTATAAAATCGTGTTCGTATATTTTTTGTCCTTCATCATCTTTCTGATATGCAATAACTTGACTTAGCATATCTACATCTTCTAAATAAATTTTGCCTTCGCTGTCTGTTGTTGCTTCAAAAGTTTGGTTGCTATTTTCTAAAATAATTGTTTCGTTTGCTGCTACCGAACCATCTGAAATTATGGCTTTTATAACAAAAGTATCTACTTTTATGGGTATGAGTTTTTCTACTAATCCTGTTTGTGCCTTAAAATCGTCGGAGGTGAATCCCCAACGAATTATGCAAAAATTGCTCTGACCGTTTGAATTTTTTATTACATAAATATCCTTATAATCAGGAATTTCTATGCAAGAGTCTATTAAATCAAATAAATCTTTTGTGCTTTTTTCCGAGCCTTTTGAGGAGTTTACAACAGCTTTATAAAGTCTATTTACTTGTGTTTTCAGTCGTCCTTTTGCATTTTCTTGTTCGCTTTGCGACAAATTGCCAAAAGGAATTGGTGTGCCAGAAAAATCTGTGTGCCAAGCAATTTTTTGCCCTCCTGCGGGAATTGGTTCTGCAAAGACTTGATATTCTTTACTTTTTTCAAAAAGTTTTTTTAATTGATTATATCTTTTTATGTTTTCACTTGCTCCTTGCGAAAATACAGGGCGAATTGTTGAAATATCGGTAGTTATTATTAGTTGGCTCATTTTTTAGTTGTGAAATATGAGTTGGATAATTTTATTTATTTTATGAAAACTAAATACTTAATTTTTTCACTGATAATCAAAGATATTGAAAAACATAATAATGATATTTTTTTTATTTTTAGCTACAAAGTATCATCATAAATATTTTACCTTGCAAATTTAATATTTTTTTCATAAAAATATATAATTGTGTTATTTTTTTTTATTTTTTATTAATCAAATTAGCTGTGTATTTCGTCTAATGACTTAAATAGCTGTTCCAAAGACAGTTCGTCTTGATAAAAAACTTCTCTTGCTTTGCTTCCTTGCGAACTTCCTACAATTCCTGCTGCTTCTAATTGGTCCATAATTCTCCCTGCACGGTTGTAGCCAATTGCTAATTTTCTTTGTATCATAGAGGTAGAGCCTTGCTGATTCATAACAATTATTCTTGCTGCATCTTCAAATAGGCTGTCTTTTTTAGACAAATCTACTGCTCCTGGTCCTTCATCTATTTCAAGTTCTGGTTCTGGCAGGTCAAAAGCAGTTGAATAGCCTCTTTGTTCTCCAATAAAGTCTGTAATCTTCTCTAATTCAGGCGTATCTACAAATGCACATTGCACCCGAATGAGGTCACTACCTTTTGTTATAAGCATATCTCCACGCCCTATTAGTTGGTTTGCTCCCGGACTATCCAAAATTGTTCGTGAGTCTATCATTGAGGCTACTTTAAAGGCAATTCTTGCGGGGAAATTTGCTTTTATTACACCTGTAATAATATTTGTAGAAGGTCTTTGAGTTGCAACAATTAAGTGAATACCGATTGCTCTTGCGAGCTGTGCTATTCTTGCAATTGGAAGTTCTACTTCTTTTCCTGCCGTCATAATAAGGTCTGCAAATTCGTCTATAACAAGCACTATGTAAGGCAAATAGCCATGTCCTTTTTCAGGATTTAGTTTTCTTGCAATAAATTTGGCGTTGTATTCTTTAATGTTTCGGACTTTTGCATTTTTGAGCATTCGGTATCTATTGTCCATTTCTACATTTAGGGAATTTAATGTTAATACAACCTTCTGATTTTCAGTTATAATAGCTTCTTCGCTGTCTGGAAGTTTTGCCAGATAGTGTTTTTCAATTCTTTCATAGAGAGTAAGTTCTACTTTTTTAGGGTCTATTAAAACAAATTTTAATTGAGATGGGTGTTTTTTGTATAAAAGCGAAGTTAGAATTGCATTTAGTCCTACAGATTTTCCTTGTCCGGTGGCACCTGCAACGAGCAAGTGTGGCATTTTTGTAAGGTCAAAAACGTAGGATTCGTTAGAAATTGTTTTACCTATAACAACAGGTAAGTCAAATTTTGTATTCTGAAAACTTGCCGAAGAAATTACCGATCTCATAGAAACTATTGCAGGATTTTGGTTTGGCACCTCAATTCCTATTGTTCCACGTCCGGGCATTGGAGCAATAATTCTAATTCCCAGTGCTGCAAGGCTTAGAGCGATGTCGTCTTCAAGATTTCGTATTTTTGAAATTCTTACTCCGGGTGCAGGAATTATTTCGTATAGCGTTATTGTAGGTCCAATTGTTGCTTTTATTTTTGTAATTTGAATTTTATAGTTTGCAAGAGTTTCTACAATTTTATTTTTATTTGCCAATAGTTCTTCGTTTGTTACTTCCGAATTTGTAGCCTTATGGTCTTCAAGTAGTTCTATTGGAGGTTGCTTAAACGACGACAGCTCAAGTGTGGGGTCAAAATCTTCCATTTGTTCTACGTTTTCCAAAAGAATATCTTCATTTTTTTGAACTTCAAGCAAATGCTTATCATTTAATTTGTCTTCAAGTTTTTTAGCTTGACTATCAATATTTAATTCTTCGTTTAGTTCTTCGTCTTCTGCTTCATCATTAGTGTTATTTATTTCAAAACTTAAATCTTCTTTATTTTTTTCTTGTTCTTTTAATATAAAACTCTTTTTATTAACAGTTTGAAGAGGTTCGTTTGTATCTAAGTCAAATACTAATTGTCTTTGTTTTCTTTCAGTATCTTCATCGTTTAATGTTTCCTTAACTTCGTCATTTAAAGTTTCATTTTCATAATTATCTTCGTTGTCATTTAATTTTTCAAACTTAAATTCGTCTTCTTCTTTTTTCGTGTTTTCTTTAATAATTTTATTAGTTTCGGAAAATGCAATTTTTAAATTTTTGTTAGATGCAATATTTTTAAAAAAGTTTTTAGTCCAGTCAAACGACTCTTCTATGGTTACAAAAACAAAAGTTAAAGCTGAAATAAAAATAAAGAAGCCTGTTCCAAATTTTCCTAAAATACCTATAAGCCACTGAGTAAAAAGGTATCCGTATGCACCTCCGAGATAAAAAAGAGCATCTCCAAAAATAAAAGACATGGCTACTGACCCCCAAATTATTCCAATAAAAGTGTATGCTATTAATTTTTTATGATTATTTATTTTTATTTTCATAAGCCTAAGCCCAAGTAAACTAAAAATATAAATAAAACCCATTGCAGGAAAACCAAACCACTTATGAATAAATGTTTTAGAAAAAATTGCACCAATTTTACCCATCCAGTTTTGCACTGTTACGCCTGTGCCAAAATATTCAAAAAAGCTGAGGTCAAATTTACTTTGATCAACTTGCCAAGTAAATAAAAATGAGATGAATGCAATAGATAGATAAACTGCAAAAAATAATATAACAAGCCCAAAAAGAAATCTATATTTTTCGTTATTAATAATTTCTTTTATTCTAACATTTATAGGTTTAGAGTTTTTTTGCTCTGTTTTATCATTATTATTCTTTGCTGTTTTGGTGTTTTTTTTAGTTTTAGTTTTTTTTGCCATAATATAAAAAAATCGTAATTCGGTGTATTACAGTTGCAAGTAAGTGTTTTATTTTGCGTGCAGAGTTTTTAATTGTTTTTTGCCTGATAATAAGTTTTTTATCAAAATTAAAAGTATTTTTTGTATTTGTGTTTCTCCACAATTTCATTCTCAGTTTACACCTGATAATCAATTTATTGGAAAACAAAAATATTAGATGTATTTGTCCGCTTACTTACTTAATCGTTGTTTTTGTAAGAAATAGATGACAAAAGTATTAAAAATAATTATTAAATTAGAAAATATTAGTTTTATTATTAAATCAAATTGAATTTTTATTTTTTTGAAAAAAACTTTTTTCAAAAATAATTAATTATCAATAATATACAATTTTAAATAAAAAAAAACAGAAAAAAAGTTTACTTTTTATTTGTTTGTAAGATTTTTTTTTTACTTTTGCAATCGCTTTTTAAGACAAGTGAGTCTGAAAATATAAAGCTAAAAATTATTATGGTCCGTTCGTCTAGGGGTTAGGACGCCAGGTTTTCATCCTGGTAACAGGGGTTCGATTCCCCTACGGACTACAACGAAAATATAATTACAACTTATATTTTCCTTTGAGAGCAAAAAGCTCTATTTATATATACAATACCATATTTTGGTCCGTTCGTCTAGGGGTTAGGACGCCAGGTTTTCATCCTGGTAACAGGGGTTCGATTCCCCTACGGACTACTTAAAAGCCTAAAAATCATTGATTTTAAGGTTTTTTTTTGCATAATATATAATGTGGGCTCACTGCATAATTTTAAGGTATTGATAAAATTCTGCTATTCTTATCATAAATTTTATCTACACAAAACCACCTGCCAAGTTGTGGGGCTTGCTGGCGGAAGCCGTAGTCGTAGAATTGGGGTTCTGCTTACAACCTCTTAATAATGTAATTTTTCAGACAATTTAAAAAAATCATTATCAGACATATTAATTTTAGGTAGCTCTGGTGTATTATTTCCTTTTATTTTTATTAGAGAGTCACTGTTCTTTACAAAATATTTTTGTTCACTTCGTTTCATTCTATTACTCATAAATAAATAATAATATTTACCTATATAGAAATCTAATTTTGTAATATCACAATAATAGAATCCTGGTTTATTTTTTAATAGAGAATCACATTTAAAAAAATATATTGTATCTGAATTTTGTAATACAATCTCGTAATAATAATTATTTTTATAATATGATTTCTCAAAATTATTTATCGTGTATTTGCCTTCTCCCTCATTTAAATAAGAAAAACTAAAGTAAATAGTCGTATCTCCTATCATCTGTTTTAAAACATAATTCTCATCAGATGGAGTAAAAGAATATTGTTGAACAACCTCCCAACCGTCAAGCATTACTTTATTATTTTGTTTTTGAATTTCTTTTAAATGTTTTTTTAATTTACTTTCAGAACACCCCCAAAAAAAAGAAAAAGAAAGAATAATTACAGTTATTATAAAATGTGTATTTTTCATATTTAAGAAATTTTTGGTAATTGTATTGCCTTGCCAAACCCAAATAATCTGAGTAGTTTATTGGGGCGTTACCCACATAAGCATAAGGGCTTGTGCTGTGGTAGCTTTCCGCAAGTTTATCCACAGCGTGCCACCTGCCAAGTTGTGGGGCTTGCTGGCGGAAGCCGTAGTCTTAAAGCTTAGGTCCATATCTGTTTTTGAGAAAAAACCAAATTGGATCTTCTTGCATAAAATGCTTATTTACGTAGTCTTTATTAAGCTTTATTTTTCCTTCAATTAAATTTATTTCCAACCTAAAAAGTTTATCATCATCTGTGAAAAAATAAAATACGTTATTTTTTGATTCTATCTCGGCTTGTATTGTGTCTATTTTGGTTATTAAAAAATTAATATTATCTTCTTGCCATTTATTCATTGTTTTCTTATTTTTTTTCCATAAAATTTGATCTACTGTTCTTAGATTTTTCACGTTTTCGTATGAAAATATTTTAGGAACAGATTGCATATTATCACAATATTCATCATAATTGCCATACATTAAAAGGCTAATTTGAGTTAAAACAAAAAGTTCTTTAAGTATATTATTGTGAAACTCTGAATCTATTTTGTAATTTTCAAAACTCTCTAAATTATTTACAAGGTTTTCTAATTTATTAATATCTGTTGGTTTTTCTCTATTATTATAATTTTGTAATCTATATTTTGGAATTTCCCAAAAATCAGGAGATAATAAAGATTCACAATTAGTATTATCATAATTCCGCATATTATCTACTATTATTTCCCAATCTCTTGTTATTGTCGCAGTATCTGAATAATCTCCATAAATAATATAGTAAATAAAATCACCAAATTTCACAAGATGACGATTAATATTGTTGTTATTTTTTTCTTTAATAAAACAGTAGCTATAACCATTTTTAATTTTTATGATGTTAAATTCAATATTTTCTCCAATATCTTTTGTAATAAAATAATCATTGGAATATGCTATATCTTTAATATCCTCCGGAATTTCTTGTGAAGCAATAAAAAGTGAATCATTTTGTTTTTCTATTTGATTTGATTTTATTGTCGGATTACAGCCAATATTTAATAAAAAAAGGACTGTAATAAAAGAAAATGTGTATTTCATAAGTTTTTTATTTACATAAAATTAGTATTAATATCTATTTGTATTCAATTATTCTAAACTCATTAAAAGTAAAAAATTTGATATTCTTAGCAACCTTCCTGGACTACTTATTTTAAAAAGACCAGAACTTATCATTGTATCCATACTTTCTGTTTTAAATTTTCCAACTTTAGAACCATCTTCTAAAGACCTATTTCTGAGTCATGTTCATTAAGTTTTAGACCTGCAAAAACAGAAATTATATGTGTTACTTCATGTAATACACTATATGCAACAAAACCTTTATTGGAAGGAGTAGAATTTACCCATATAGGTATTTTAGGATTAATATCTGTTCTACCATACGTTCTTCCTTGTGGGTATCCATTATCACCATATATATCACAACGTTCTTGTGAGGTAAGATATACATTTATATCATATTTATGATTAAATATTTGCTTGTATTCAGTATCATTACCATCTGAATCTCGTCCATAAGTTATTTCTAAATTATAAAATTTTTTATAAATAGTTTCCTCAAAAGCAGTCTCTAATCTGTTTGTAAAAGTTACAAATTGTCCATTTTCAGACATTTGACTAGGGTCTACCCAAACATATATTGTTGGTGGGTTATAATCGTAGCTTGTCCAAGTGAATGTTTTCCACCTTAATTTCTTACCGTGTGTGTTTGGTACACATCCTGCTGTTTGAAATCCTCTAAATCCTACGGATAAACGCATAGAATGTTCTGTTCCTCCATATGGTCCAACTCCTGCTTCTTTCATAGGTTCGTCGCCAGAATATGTGCCTTCACCCATACTTATTGCGGCATTAATCATTGCCATAACATCTGAATTAAAAGGTCCTTCTGATGCAAGCCCCAAAATATCATACATATTTATTGGGGCGTTACTCACATAAGCATAAGGGCTTACACTATGGTAGCTCTCCGCCAGTTTATCCACAGCGTGCCACCTGCCAAGTTGTGGGGCTTGCTGGCGGAAGCCGTAGTCGTAGTATTGGCTTTCGTGTTGTAGTGATATTTGCTCTCGCAAATAATCATTGTAGAGAGAAGCTCCTAACTGCGGTGTTGTAGATATTCCGTTCATTATCATACCAAAAGGGGAGTAGTGTGCTTCTTTTTATTTATTTTATAAAATAAATAAAAAGAAATATTAATATCATGATTTGAATCAAAATAAATATCATTGTAGCGATATTATTTACAGTGAAAAAATTAGCTATTTTGACAAATATTTTTTCATAAATTGAAGGTGAACTACCATTAGCATTTTCTAATTTTAGCCTTACATTTTTGTTTAATATTTTTTTTAACTCTTCTGGATTATCTTGATAATCTTTGTATATTTTTTCAAATTCTTCCAAATATATATCAAGAGAGCCAAGTTCATATAAATTTCCGTATTTTTTATCAACAATTAAAGGACCTGACCCTATTAAAGAATAATCAGAATCACCAGTTTTAATATACTCTTCAGAATTATAAAAGAAAATCCAGTATTCTTTTTTTTCTTCTATTTTACTATAATCTAATACATATCTAATGCTAAATATTCCATTTTTTGTAAATGAATCAAGTTTATGTATTATAATATCAAGTGCTTCGGGATATGTTATCATTATTTCTAAGTTTTAATATATAATATTAAAGGATGTCCAACCTTCTTTTTTCATCCACTCTTTGAAGCCTTTTTGTGTTATTGTATGATTGATATTTTGTGAGTTCCAAAAGACAACCTCTCCATACCTTACCTGTGCATTAAAAGAATGTGTCCAGTTCCCTGCAAATCCGTTAACAATAACAGCAGAAGCATCTCCTCTATTTGTTATAAAATTAATAGTCTGTTGCCTTCCCAGATTTCCAGCTGTTAGCCTCATACCAAGATGTTTTGCCAAATCTTTTGGATGTGATGGAGGCAAATTAAGAGCAGAACTTAAATTTCCTGTATTTAAATACCTCAATCCAGCTTCAGAACAAGCGTGACAATTTTGTGTTCCTCGCAATGGATTCAAGTCTACATTTTTAAGACTGTAATATTTATGTATTGCTCTGCTTCCTCTTAGCCCCATTTTCATAGAGCTACCAATGCCTCCTGTAACAATCATGTCTAATACTGAAACGGTAATTTTTGTTGCAGGGTGATTAATGAAATCTTGTTGAGCATTATGGACACCCTCTACAATTGGATTGTTTTTTTCAATAAAAAAGTCTGAATAATCCGCAAGTAAAAAAAGCCCTTCCTTATCTGATAGATTGCCTGTCATCCAATCAGCATTATATATTAAAACACCTCCCATTGTAACTGTGGCATAATAATTTCCTCCTCCATATTCTTCTGTCAAAAGACTTTTAATATCTTCGGACATCTGATAATTGTAGGTGTAACCATCTCCGTTTTCAATAGCATCAAGTGTTTCATCATATATTTGTTGCCATTCTACTTCTTCGCCTGTTTCAGTATCATACCAATACTCTCCTTCATTGTTATATTCGTAGTGCAAGCCTGCTACATCATAAAAAAGTATTGGATTATTACCCGCATAAGAATATGGACTCTCAGAGTAATAGCTTTCCGCCAGTTTATCCACAGCGTGCCACCTGCCAAGTTGGGGGGCTTGCTGGCGGAAGCCGTAGTCGTAGTATTGCTTTGTTATCTTATATACTTACAACAAATCCAAATAGAATAAAAACAAAAACACTTAATATTAAAAAAAATATGGATTTCCATTTTTTAAAATGCTTTTTATAATTAGAATATTGTTCTGCTTGTTTATTTCGTCTAAATAAAAATAAATTAAAAAGATAGAATAATACTCCTGTAACTGGAATGATATATTTGGGTTCGGTAATCATTTTTTCTAGTAAAAAAAAATTGAATAGTTCTGTGTTTAGTATTATTAATGTATAAGAAAAAAGCCCAATAATAGCAGAAAACAAACCTGTTGCTGCAAAATCAAAATGATCGTCATATTTAAATATCTTTTTATAAATATCGTAAATTGTGTAATGCCAATAAAAATATAGATTCATAATTTAATTATTTAAAATGGTCATAGACACTATCCAGTAAAGTGTGTAAGTTTGATTTTATGTGTTCTGTCAAATTATGGCTGAACTCTTAAATAAAAATGATAACTATTTTGGGGTAAAGCAATACAAAAAAACGAGTTGTATCAAAAAATTGGAATAATAGCAAAATGGTGTTTGTGATGGATTTGCACATTATGTAGGCTACCTATTTATCTGAAAAACAATATTTAGCATATAATAAATAAGTTATTTTAATACTTGCTTTATCCACGACATTGCATCTTCTTGATTTTCAAAAAGCCGTGTATTAATTTTGGGTTTATTAAATTTCAGGTATATATTGCCAAGTGATTTTTGAAATTTTGAATTTATTACAACAGCGATACAAAGAACTGTGCTTTTGTTGCTATTGCCAAAAACCGCCCGTCCTTCTTTGCTCATAAACATCATATCCCTAACGTCCACAAAGTTAGCATGTGGCTCGTTTTTAGATATTTCTGAGGATAGTTCTACCAGCTTCTTGGCTATTTCGCCATTTATAGAAGAGCCTCTTTTGAATATTAAACTTAAAATCTTCTGGTCTTCGTCGTATTTTAGCTCGTATAGTTTGGTTGAATATTTATTTTCCATATTTTTTGTGCTTAAATGTCTGCTAAAAAGTTATTTAGTGGAGATTTTTCGTCTAATTCTGTTCCTGCTACGTTTTGAAAATCAGCAGCAGTATATTTCATTTCTTGTAAATACTCTCTAATATCGTGTTTTATTTTAGAGTTAAAAACATTTTCCATAGCTTTGTTCTCAAATATTGTTATGCTTGCTCCAAAAACTATAAACAGCACTAAACCAAAAACTACTGCAAAAATAATCACTAAAACTTTATCTGTTTCAATAAAGAAACGATACATGAGAAAGGAGCTTCCCATCCAAACAAGAGAAAGCAATGCAAATACAAAAAATGTTTTGCCATCTGCTTTTTTTTTGGCAGTTTTAAGCATATTTTCTACGCTTTTAACGTAATTAGCCAAGCCCTTTTTGTCTGCATCTGAAAGGTTGGAACGTTTTGGTAGTGGAGCGTTGCACGAAAAGCATCGTTCTTCTTGGTTTACATTGTCTGCACCACAGTATTTACATTTCATAATCAGTTAGTTTTAAATTATTTAAAGGCAGGTTTCAACAAATGTTTTATTTCATTAAAATTGATATAAATATCAAATATTCCTGCTACATAAGGACCTATTTCATAAGGATTATATACAAATCCTATTCCAGAAATATCTAAATAAAAATTATCAGTAGGCGTAACGTCTTCGGTAGAAAAAAGGTCTTCAAGCCTGCCTTCTTCTTCTATTTTTTTTAATATAAGTTGTCTTAGTTCTTCTTTGCCTTCGGCTTCAATAATGTTGTCTAAGGTTATTTTTTCTCCTTTTTTTGTGTCAATATTTAATATTTGAATGGAATAGTAGCCATGAGCTCCTCCTCCGTATTCGTTAGCTTGTTCTGTAATACTTAATAAATTATTATCGTTAAATGTTACTGACCAATAGCTTGAGTATTCCCATTGATACATCCACCCATCCATCATAATTGTTTCATAGTCTTGTTCTTCGGATTCGCAGGTTTCTTTGTAGCCTTCAATTAGCCCGTTTACATAGTTGTCAAATGTTTCAGTAGCAGAGTTGTTGATGTCTCTATTTGGATAAAAGTAATCAAAAATAATATTGCTAATTTTTTCAATGTTTTTGTTGTTTTTATCTACTGGGTAAACTGTTTCTATGTCAATTGTGTATTCAGGAAAGCTGTCCACTCCAAACATTTTATAAGTTTCGGCTCTTTTGTAGTTTGCAAATCTAATGCTATTAGAATAGTCTTCGGTTAGTTTAAAATCAAATTCTTTATTTTCGTTTTTCCAAGTTCCTATAATTTTATTTTTATATATTTTTCCTGTAAAGTTTCCTGTATTTGAGTTGTCTTCTAAGTATTCATTTAGGGTTATATTATTCTGATTATCAATACTTCCTGTTAAGTAAATATTTTGTTTTATTTTTTCGTAATAGTATGTTCCATACACAGCTTCGGTTCCTTTTGTTAGGTTTAGTTGAACTTTGGAATCTCCAATTTTTCCAGAATAATGCCTATAAAAGCGTTCTGGCAATTCTTCTATTTGGTATGTTTCATCTGTTTCTTCATTTGAATTTTCCATATCCAAAGTTACTACTGTTGTGTCGGGGGTTTCTCCTGATTTTTGGTTTGCTTTATTTTTGCAAGAGGCAAACACGAGTAAAAATAGTATTAGGCTTATAATTAGGTTTTGTTTCATTTTTTATACAATTTATTTACAACAAGTTATAATATTATTTTAGTATTTGGCAAAAGTTTTTTTATATTTTCAATTTCAGTTTTTTCAAAATTATTTCCTTCTATGTTAAGCAAGTCTAATTTTGCAAGAAATTTAATGTTTGACGGTAGTTTATTTAAATAGTTATTTTTCATTATTAATTGTTCCAAACTGTTAAGGTTTTGTATAGATTCTGGAATTTCAGATATTTTATTATCGGAGATGTTAAAAATTTTAAGATTTATTAATGCTCCTATCTGAACAGGGATATTTTCTAAGTTATTGTTGTTCAAATATAGTTCATTAAGATTTTGCAGTTTTTCTATTTCTTTGGGTATTTCAGAAATTTCATTGTTATATAAATTTATTACAATTAGACTTTTCAAATCGCCAATATAAGCAGGTATTTCGTCAATTTTATTAAACGATAAGTTTAGTTCGCTTACACTTTTGAGTCCTTTTATTTTTTTGGATATTTTTGTAATTTGGTTTCTTGATAAATTTAGTTTAAAAAGCATCGTTAGTTTTTCTATTTCTGGCGGTATTCGTGTAAATTTATTTTTAGATAAATCTAACTGTTGCAAAAACAATAATTTTTTAAAAGATTTTGGCAATTCATCTAACTGATTATCTGCTACATCTAACATTTGTAGCCGTTTCATATTTCCAATATTTTCGGGTAATTTTACCAGTTTGTTTTCAGATAATTTTAAGAATGGAAGATTTTGAAGGTTTGTAATTTCTTCGGGAAGTTCTACCAAGTTGTTTTGCTCTAAGTTGCAAATCATCAGTATTTTAAGATTGCCAAAAGATGCTGGAAGTTTTTTTATTTTATTGT
>Ga0193956_1000145_pt1 | contig 33061 bp, 36 predicted proteins | sample BB_7_MG_FD_140358 | JGI IMG/M metagenome (GOLD analysis project Ga0193956, IMG submission 140358) | Microbial mat bacterial communities from the Broadkill River, Lewes, Delaware, United States - BB_7_MG | ecosystem: Environmental > Aquatic > Freshwater > River > Microbial mats | place: USA...
TATGGGCAAACTCTTTAGAAATGAGTTTCCCTTTAATTCCTAATGCAAAAATGAGATGGGGAGTATTCTATGACTATGGTATGATAGGACAAGATAACTTCACAGAAATAAAAAGATCTAGTACTGGTGCTTTATTGGAATGGATTTCACCAATGGGACCATTACAATTAATTTTCTCAAAAGCACTTGATGATGAGCCAGGTGATGATACGTCATCATTTGAATTCTCTTTAGGATCGGCATTCTAATGGTGAAAAAAATGACAAATAATATAAATATAGATTTAAGTAAAAGATTAACTAATAAAGACGCATTAGATTTAATTCAAAATGCAACTTTATTAGAATTAGGTGAAATGGCAAGTGCAAAAAAAGCTGAACTTCATCCTGATAAAACAACATCTTTTATAGTTGATAGAAATATTAACTATACAAATGTTTGTTGGGTTGATTGTAAATTTTGCGCATTTTATAGACATGGAAGGGATGAAGATTCTTATGTTTTAAAATTTGATGAGATTGATCAGAAAATTGATGAACTTCTAGAAATTGGTGGAACACAAATCCTTTTTCAAGGTGGAGTTCATCCAAAGTTAAAAATTGATTATTATGAAGAATTAGTATCTCATATTCATACAAAATATCCTCAAATTACGATTCATGGTTTTTCAGCAATTGAAATTAAATATATTGCAAAAGTTTCAAAAATTTCTATATTAGAAGTTTTAAAAAGACTTCAAGTAAAAGGTTTAAGCTCAATTCCAGGAGCTGGTGCTGAAATTTTAAGTGATAGAGTTAGAGATATTATTGCCCCTAATAAAATGGATAGTTTAGAATGGATTGAAGTTCACGAACTTGCTCATTCAATTGGTATGAAAACAACTGCAACGATGATGTTTGGTACTGTTGAAACAGATGAAGAAATTATTGAACATTGGGAATTACTTAGAAATTTGCAAGATAAAACTGGCGGATTTAGAGCATTTATTATGTGGTCTTTTCAAGGAGCAAATACTCAACTTAAAGCAGAAATTCCAGATATTAAACCTCAGTCTTCAAACAGATATTTAAGATTACTTGCAGTTGCAAGATTATATTTAGATAATTTTAATAATATGCAAAGTTCTTGGGTAACACAAGGTTCATATGTAGGTCAATTAGCACTTAAATTTGGTGCAAATGATTTAGGTAGTACTATGATGGAAGAAAATGTAGTAAAAGCAGCAGGTGCTGCAAATAGAATGAATCAAGAAGAGATGATAAGACTTATAAAAGATATTGGTGAAAATCCAGCAAAAAGAAACACAGCATACGAAATTTTAGAGAGGTTCTAAAGCGTTATGAAAATCAAATACTATTTCTTATCAGTTTTAGTTATTTTACAAGGGAGTTTAATGAGTGCTAACATAAAGCATATAGAGATAAATAATATAAAAATACCAGTGATATTTGAGGAACAAAAGACTCTTCCAATTTTAAATTTACAACTAGTATTTAAAAATTCTGGATATATTCAAGATAAAGAAAAAAGTGGATTAGTAAGTTTATCTTCAAAACTTCTAAATGAAGGAACAAAAGAATTAGGTTCTACTAAGTTCGCTCAAAAATTAGAAGAAAATGCAATTTCATTAAATACATCAAATGGATTTGAAACATTTGTAATTGAATTATCTAACTTAAAAGATGTATCTACTAAAGCAATTGATTTATTAACACAGTTAATAAAATCTCCAAATTATACAAAAGATACATTAGAAAAATTAAAAACTTTACAAATTGGTTCTTTAAAAAGAAAAGAGAATGATTTTGATTATGTTTCAAGAAATCAATTAAGTTCAATTTTATTTAAAGGAACAGCTTTAGAGAACCCAAGTTCAGGAACTATTGATTCTATTTCTAAAATTGAGTTAAAAGATATTGAAAATTTCATAAATGAAACAATTTGCCTTAGTAACTTAATCATAGTTGTTGGTGGTGATTTTGAGTTTAAAGAGTTAGAAAATTTAATTAAACCAATGTTATCTACAATGAAAGTTGGAAAAGCAAAAGAATTAGAAAAGATTAAGTTTGAATCAAAAAGTGAAGAAAAGACTTTAATAAAAGATACTCAACAAGCATATATTTATTTTGGAAGTTCTTTTAATGTTGATTCAAAAGATGAAGATAACTATAAAGCAAAAGTTGCTTCATTTATCTTAGGTGGTTCAGGTTTTGGTTCAAGACTGATGGAAGAGATAAGAGTAAAAAGAGGTTTAGCTTATAGTGCTTATGGTTATATTTCTATAAATAAATCATATTCATATTTTAATGGATATTTACAAACAAAAAATGAAAGTGCAAAAGAAGCAGAAGAATTAGTAAAAACATTAGTAAAAGATTTTGTAAAAAATGGTGTTACAAAAGAAGAACTAAAAGCTGCTAAAAACTTTTTAACAGGAAGTGAACCTTTAAGAAGTGAAACTTTATCTCAAAGATTAAATAAATCTTTCCTTCAATACTATAGGGGACTAGATCAAGATTATTCACAAAAAGAGTTAGAAAAAATACAAAATTTAAAATTAAAAGATTTAAATGAGTATATAAAATCTCATAATGAGATAAATAATTTAACATTCTCAATAGTAAGGAAATAAGTTTGTTAAGATTTGCACCAAGTATAACAAATGATATGAATATAGACAACTTAAGAGTTGCTATATTTAATTATATTGTATCAAAACAATTAAATGAAGATTTAGTTATCAGAATTGATGATACAGATAAAGAAAAAAATATAGATGGAAAAGATAAAGAGATTTTAGAAATTTTAAACCTTTTTTCAATTGAGTATAAAAATGTTGTCTATCAAAGTGATTCTTTAAAATATCATCAAAAAATTGCTATGCAACTTTTAACACAAAAAAAAGCTTTTGTATGTTTTTGTGGAGATGAGAAATTAGAAGAATTAAAAGAAAAAGCTATAAAAGAAGGAAAACAATTTACTTATGATGGTTTTTGTGAAAATTTATCAGATGAAGCTGTTTTAGAAGTTAATGCTCCATTTACAGTTAGAATTAAAAAACCAGAAAGTAATATCAAATTTACTGATTTATTAAATGGAAATTTTGATTATACTCCTTTATCGGTTGATTCATTTATCATTTTAAGACATGATAAAACACCAACTTATAACTATGCTTGTGCAATTGATGATATGTTAATGGATATCTCTATGGTTATTCGAGGAAAAGACAATCTTTCAAATACACCAAAACAAATCCATATTAGAAATTCTTTATCTTATGATAAAGAGATTAAATATGTACATATACCAACAGTTTTAAATACTCAAAATAGCGACTTAAATTCTGTAAAATATTTAATTGATGAAGGTTTTTTACCAAGTGCAATTGCAAATTATTTGGTTTTACTTGGAAGTGAAACACCAAAAGAAATTTTTACTCTTGAAGAGGCTATATCTTGGTTTAAAATAGAAAATATATCAAAAAATGAGCAAAATTTTGATATTCAAAAATTGAAGTTAATAAACAAAAAACATTTAGAAACAATTGATGATATGAGACTTTCTAAAATTTTAGGTTTTGCAGATACGGATATTGGAAAATTAGGGAAAATATTTCTAGAAGAATCTAGTACAATCAATGAAATAAAAGATAATATAAAACTGATTTTTGCTTCAAAAACTACTTGTAAAGATTTTGAAATAGAATTTGAAAAAGTAAAAGAGTGTTTAAAGTCTGCTCCTTATATTGATAATTTTGAAGAGTTAAAAGAGTATATTACTAAACATACAGATTTAAAAGATAACTCGCTACTTAAACCTTTAACATATATTTTAACAGGAAGAGATAGTGGATTAGATATCTCAAATATTTATCCACTTATTAAAAACTATTTAGGAGAAATTATAAAATGATTGATGCATTAATATCTTCAATTTTAACAGTTGTTTTATCGGTAATATTTTTATATAAATGGGTTATTATTATATCTGCAATTTTATCTTGGGTTAGACCTGATCCTTATAATCCAATTGTACAAATGTTACATAGATTAACTGAACCAGCTTATGCCTTTGTACGAAAATACATCCCAACTGTATTTGGTGGAATGGATTTAGCACCAATAATTTTAATTTTTGCACTAATTTTTTTGGAGACTTTTTTAAAAAATTTATTTTTTTAAAAATCTAAAAAATGAAAAAAACATTAATAACACTTTCTTGTGTTTTACTTCTAAACTTATCAGCAAATCAAGAACTTCCGGATATCTTACAAAAAGATTTCAAAGTTACTCTTGATTGGCTAGATGAAAAACCAAAATCATACGCAAAAGATTTTTATATTATTCAATATTTAAAACAAGATAACATTTCAATAGATGATGCTAAAAAAGCCTATGAAATGGCAAATAGTTCAAATTCAATGGTCAAATCTTTATATAATAAAAAATTTAGAACAATACCAAAAGAAGAAATGAAATGTTATCAAGCTTCAGTTGATGAACTTTTAAAAGAGAATTCAAAATGTATTGCATTGGGATTATCTTTGAAAGAAGCTACAAAACTTGATAAGACTAAATTAAAAGAATTTATTTCTAAACTTGATGCTTACCCTACTTTAAAAAATGATTTAGAAATTATTGCTTCATCTAATCCATTTGAAGAGTTAAAGAATATTGGTGCAAATAGATTTCTTAACTTATTTTTTAAAATGAATAAATCATATAGAATGAATACTTTAAGTGAAAAGTTAGATGAAGAATTTATAAATAAACTAGCTTTAGAAAAGAATTTCTATAAATTTATTAGATATATACTTTTTGATAAAGAGTATAAAAACTTATTAGAATCTTTATTATTAGTAAAAGATAATAAATCATTGATTGCCGATGCAAATTTTTTACTTGGATTAAATGCAATAAATTTTGATAAACCCGATTTAGCTTATCAATTTTTTACAAATGCTTATGAAAAATCATATTTAAGATCAGATAAGGATAAATCTTTATTTTGGATATATATGATTACAGAAAATAATTCATTTTTATATGAATTGTCAAAAAGTTGGGATAATAATATTTATTCACTTTATGCGAAAGAAATTTTAGATGTTGATATTGATAATATAGTTTATAATATTGAGTTAGCAAATACAAAAACTAATTTTGATATTTATGACCAGTTTGAATGGATAAAAGTATTAGATGATACTAAAAAAAATCTTGATGAAAATAAGTTAAATACTTATAAAAATATCTTCACAGATGAAAGTACTTTACCTCATTATGCTTATATTTTGGAAAGATATGTAAGATATAAAACTCAGTATATTATTACACCATACAAAGATTTATTAAAAGACTATACACCATATAAAAAATCATTAATTTATTCTATTGCCAGACAAGAAAGTAGATTTATTCCTTCAGCTATTTCACCTTCAACTGCACAAGGCGTTATGCAAATTATGCCATTTTTATCAAAGGCAATTGCAGAGAAGCTAAATGAAGACTATAATATTTATGAACAGTTTGATCCAAAAACAAATATTAGATATGCAAATTTTCACCTAGAATCTTTAATGAAACAGTTTAACAATAATCCTTTATTTATTGCTTATGCATACAATGGAGGCGCTGGTTATACAAGAAGAGAGTTTAGAAAAGGTTTATTTAAAAGTAAAGCTAAGTACGAACCATTTTTAAGTATGGAAATGATTTCTTATCCTGAAACTAGAAATTATGGTAAGAAAGTTTTAGCTAATTATTATCTATATAATAATTATCTAAATAGTGAGAATAAAATAAATTTATCTACTATTTTTCAAACTCTAGTTGTGCCTGACTAGAAGTTTGATTAAATAGTTTCAATTTTAATTTATAGCTATCTTTGATTTTATCAAATTCAATTAAATAGTAGTTCCCCCAATTGTTTTTTAGCATAAATTTTGAATAATCTTTATCATCATTCTCAACTTTTTTTATTGAAACCAAATTTTGATTATTTAATGTAAAATCATATTTATTTTTTTTAATATCTTGTGTTTGAGAATTTGTAAAATAAACAGAAACTAAAAAAGTTTCTTTGTCTAAATCATATATCTTTTTATCTATATTGTTAATATAAGTTGCCCAAAAAATAACATCTGTTTCGTTGTTTATTAAAATATCTGTTTTTTTACTATACTGAATTGCCTTTGCTTGTAAATTTTCTTTTTGAAAATGTTTAAAGGCATTATTTTTTGATGTACAAGAAATAAAAAAAAGTGAAATAACTAATAAAGGTAAAAATTTGTGCATATGAACTCCGAGCTTTGATTGAATCGTATTTTACATTAAATTTACTTTAACAATCATTTAGATAAAATCCACCTTATGAATAAAAAAAGATTAGTAGTAGCCTTTTCAGGCCCTTCAAATAGTGGTAAGACAACAGCTGTTGTCAAAATCTCAAACATCCTACAAGATAGAGGTTTTAAAGTTTGTATAATTAAACACGATCCTAAAGATAAAGCTATGTTTGATAGATCAGGCAAAGATTCTTATAAATTTTCTGAGACTGGAGCTGATGTAGCAGTTGTAAGCCCAAATAAAACTACTTTTTTTAAAAAAGCAACATCAACTATTGATGAAATGATTGATTTATTTGGTGATTTTGATTATCTTTTAGTTGAAGGTTTAAAGACTCTTGATATACCTAGAATTTCTATTTTTAGAGATATGCTAGATGAGAGTTATTTTAAAGTTACAAATGCTATTGCGAGTGATAATACTATTGATAAAAAACTTATTCCAAATGAAATTGATAAATTAGATTTAAACAATCCAGAAGAGATGATTATCTGGATTAATAAAAACGCAAAAAGAGTATAAATATGCAAGAAATAATTAAAGCTATAGAAGAATCAGCGATTAAAATCAGAGATTTAATCCAAACTGGTGATACAGGAAAAAGTGAACAAGAAAATTCAACAGGTGATACTCAATTAAAACTTGATATTGCTAGTGACATTATTATTGAAGATATTTTTAAGGCAATTCCTAGTGTTAAAGCAATAGTTAGTGAAGAGCAAGAAGCTATCGTAAATCTAAATGAAAATGGTGAATATTTAATTGCTTATGATCCTTTAGATGGTTCATCTTTAGTTGATGTAAATTTATCAGTTGGTTCAATATTTGGAATATATAAAAATGAATTCAATGCAGAAAATATTGTTGCTTCTGTTTATGTAGTATTTGGTCCTAGAGTTGAAATGGTTGTTACTACTGATGATGTTAAAATGTATAGACTTTTAAATAATGAATTTAAATTTATACAAAACATCAAATTAGATGAAAAAGGTAAATTAAATGCACCTGGTTCTACACAAAATTGTTGGGCACCTTTTCATAAACAATTAATTGATGATATTTTTAATGATGGATATAGATTGAGATATTCAGGTGGTATGGTACCTGATTTACATCAAATCTTATTAAAAGGTGGAGGATTATTCTCATACCCAGGAACTACTGATAAACCAAAAGGAAAATTAAGACAACTTTTTGAAGTATTCCCTTTTGCATTAACATATGAAAGAGCTGGTGGTGGTGCTGTTGATGGATTTAAAAGAGCTTTAGATGTGGAAACTACTCATATTCATGATACAACTCCATGTTTCTTTGGTTCAAACACTGAAATAAATAGAGTATTAGAAGTTTATAGTAAAAATGTCTAATGAAGAAATAGTAATTGATGAGTGGGAGATTAAACTAGATAAAATGCTAGTTGAATTGAACTCTTGTCAAGAATCTAATAGTTTGAAATCTTGTACTCCTTGTAGTCAATTTTTTGAATGTGAATTAAGAAAAAAATATGTAATAGCCGTTTATGAATCTATGAATAAAGGTGCAGGCGGTGGATTTGAATTCTAATAAAATAAAAGAGGTAACGATGGAAGAATCTTGTAAAAATGTATATATAACAACACCAATATATTATGTAAATGATGTAGCTCATATAGGTCATGCCTATACTACAATTATTGCTGATATGTTAGCAAGATATTCAAGATTAACGGGGTTAAATACTTATTTTTTGACTGGAACTGATGAACATGGTCAAAAAATTGCTCAAAGTGCTGAAGCTAGAGGAAAAACTGCAAAAGAGTATGCAGATGAAGTATCAGGTAAATTTAGACAGTTATGGGATGATTTTGATATCACTTATGATAAATTCATTAGAACAACGGATGAAGAGCATAAGCGTGGTGTTCAAAAAGCATTTGAAACAATGTATAACAAAGGTGATATTTACAAGGGCGAATATGAAGGTTTTTATTGTGTATCTTGTGAAACTTTCTTTACAGAAAAACAATTAGTTGATGAACAATTTTGTCCTGATTGTGGAAGACCAACTTCAATTGTAAAAGAAGAAAGCTACTTTTTCAAATTATCAAAATATGAAGATAAGTTAATTAAATGGTATGAAGAAAATGAAGATTGTATTCTTCCAAGAGCTAAGAAAAATGAAATTTCAAATTTTGTAAAAAGTGGATTAAGAGATTTATCTATTTCTAGAACATCGTTTGATTGGGGTGTTAAACTCCCAGAAGCTATGAATGAACCAAAACATGTTATGTATGTTTGGCTTGATGCTCTTCTAAATTATATAACTGCTTTAGGTTATGGTACAGATGACAAAAATATGAAATTTTGGCCTGCTAATGTTCAATTAGTTGGAAAAGATATTTTAAGATTTCACTCTATTTATTGGCCAGCATTTTTAATGTCTTTAGATTTACCTCTTCCAACTCATATTGCAGCTCACGGATGGTGGACAAGAGATGGAGAAAAAATGTCTAAATCAAAAGGAAATGTAGTAGATCCAAAAGCAGTTGCTGATGCTTATGGCTTAGATGCATTTAGATATTTTATGTTAAGAGAAGTTCCTTTTGGTCAAGATGGAGATTTTTCTCAGAAAGCTTTAATAGATAGAATTAACTCTGATTTAGGAAATGACTTAGGAAATCTACTAAATAGAATTTCGGGGATGAGTGGAAAATATTTTGATTTTAAAGTTAGTTCAGTTGATGTTGAAAAATTCCATTCAAAAGAACTAGATGAAGTAAATGCTATATTAGAAAATGTTGAAGCATATATTTTTAATATGCAAATCAATAGATATTTAGAAGATATTTGGAAAGTATTAACTGTTGCAAATAAAGCAATAAATGATTATGAACCTTGGAATCTAATGAAAGATGGTAAAACTGAAGAAGCAATGGCTTTAGTTGCTTTAATTACAAATATTATGGCTAAATGTGCCCTACTTTTAGACTCAGTAATGCCAGAAAAAATTGCGAAAATAGCTGAGTCTCTAGGAATGAAAATTGATACAGCTACTTATAATAGTTTAATCAAAGAAAAAAAATTGCTTGATGATACTGTTATTACTAAAGTTGAGCAATTATTTCCAAGAATTGAAGAAGTTTTATTAGAACAACCCCAATCAGCTGAAGTTAGTAAAAATGAATGTGAAACTAAAAAAGAAGATAATAGTTCTACAGTAGAAGAAGATGATAATCTTATAACTATTGATAAGTTTTTTGAAACTACTTTAAAAATTGGAACAATTGTAGAAGCTCAAGAAGTACCAAAATCTAAGAAACTTTTAAAATTACAAGTTGATTTAGGTGAAGGGAAAAATAGACAAATACTAGCAGGAATTAAAGAGTTCTATAGCGCTGAAGAATTAGTTGGAACTCAAGCTTGTGTAGTTGCAAATTTAAAACCTGCAAAATTAATGGGAATGCTGAGTGAAGGAATGTTAATGGCTGCAAAAGATGAAAATGGTTTGTCGTTAATTAGACCTGAAACTCCAAAAAAATCTGGAACTAAAATAAGCTAGTGCAAATATCATCTATTTTAGATATTGTTGATGGAGAACTTTTAAATTCTCCATCAATCTCTTTTATATACTCAATTAAAACAAATGTTTCAAAAGTTAAAGAAGGTGATTTATTTATAGTTAGAAATAAAGATGATATCCAAACTGCAATAAATAATGGTGCTTTTGCTTTAGTTTTAGAAGATAATCATTTTATTACTGATAATGAAATTGCTTGGATAAAAGTAAAAAATATTAATACTAGTATTATTCAACTAATAAGATTCAAATTAGCAATTTCAGATTTAGAAGCATATTATTGTGATGAAGTTACTTTTGATTTATTAAAAATATTTGCAAATAACTCTTTAAAAAATATTGTTTTTATTCCTAAAAACATTGATAAGTTATTTAAACAAATTGAAGACATTAATCACGATGATGTAATTATTTGTTCAAATAAAACAATTCTTGATAAAATTTATCCAAATAATAAAAGTTTTTCAAATAATAACTCTTTTATTAAAATTGAAAACTTAGTAGAACACTCATTATTTGAATGCTCTTTTTCATTTAATGATATATATTTTCAGAAAATCAAAATTCCTAGTATTTATATAAAAGAATTAATAAGTGTCTATAAGTTTTTAGATTACGAATTTGATTTCTCAAAATTAAAAAGTTTTACAAATTTTAAACCAATATTTTTAGATAAAAGTATGAATTTATTGGAATTTGGAAGAAGTGATAAGTTTATTATATGTCAAAAAAATATTGATTTAGTAAAAAGAGAAATTAGTTATATCAAAACGAAATATAAGTATGCAAAAACACTTTTTATAACTTCTTCTTATTTAGATATCTTAGAAATAAATGAACAAATAATTTTAGACAATTTAGAAAATTTAAAAAGTATGCTAAAAACTTCTTCTTTTAATGCAGTTTATCTCATAAATTATAATTTTGATGATGTTTATGACTATTTGCAAAAAGAAGAGAAGCCTTTAACTCTTTTTTAATTAATAAACCATTCCAAAAGAACTTATTACTTTCCCTAAAATTTTAATTTCACTTTTATCTAAAACTTGAGAAGGATAATCTTTATTATCAGATATTATGTCTAAATTTCCATCAACTCTTCTTTGGATTCTTTTTACAAAAAGTCCGTGATTAGTTGTAAATGCATAAATACCATCTCTTGCTGCATCATTTTTAGTTTTATCAATGAATATTATATTATCTGTATTTAATGTTGGCTCCATTGAATCACCTACAACATTAATTGCATCAATATTTTTTAAATTTTCTTTCCCACCTAGCATATTTATAAAATATGGTGGAATTTCTAAAGATTCATATTCATCTTCACCATCATATGCACCACCACCTGCACTTACACTAACTCCAGGATAATATTTGATCCAGTATTTATCTGTAGTATCAACAAGTGAACCTGGATTTTGACCATAAAGTAACCAGTTGATTGATATTTTTTTCTTTGCACAAAAATCAAGAATATTAGAATAAGGAATTTTTCCTCTATTTTTCATAGTAGCAAAATTTGCTTGACTTAATTCTAAAGATTCTGCAACATCTTTATCAAAAACTTTTCCATTTTTACCATCTGAACTTAATACATCTTTTAGTTTTTCAATTATTTCATGAACAATTAACATAATTTGTTCCTTTACATATGATTTACATAATTATATTACAAAATGAAATATTTTTCAAGTACTTTTAAAAAAAGATGTAAAATTTGACATATAAAAGGTAAAAGGAATCAAAATGGCAAGAAAAATATTAAAAACTAAAAACAATGTTATCAATTTTTTTTATAAAGTTGACAAAATGATTTATGAAATTGGAGATAAACTATTATAATAATTAAAAAGTAAATAAAATTTATAAATTTAATTCAAATAAAACATATATATAAATGTTAATAAAGCTAGTTTAATATATTATTACACTGATAATTACATAGTGGTAACCACGGAGAGTATTATGGAAGTAAATTTAATCACAGAAGCATTAAAATTTATGATTTTAGGAATGGGTGTTGTATTCACATTTCTAATAATTATGATTTTTGTGCTTAAAGCTCAAGCAGCTTTGATAACTAAGTATTTTCCCGCCAAGGAAAAGGAAGTTGTAAATAGAGCTTCATCTTCTGCTGTTTCAAATAATACAGCAAAGACCGCAGCAATAATTGCAGCAGTACAACATCATAAAAATCTAAAAGGTTAATATATGGCTAAAAAGTATATAGATGTCATGGATACTACTTTTAGGGATGGATTTCAATCTGTCTTTGGTGGTAGAGTTTTAATGGATGATTTCTTTCCTGCTGTAGAAGCTGCGAAAGATGCTGGGATAACTCATTTTGAGTTTGGTGGTGGAGCTAGATTCCAATCATTATTCTTCTATTTACAAGAAAACGCATTTGAAATGATGGACAAATTCAGAGAAATTGTTGGTCCAGATGCAAACTTACAAACCTTAGCTAGAGGTATCAACACAGTTATGTTAGATACAGGTTCTAGAGAATTAATCGACTTACACGCAAAAATGTTCGCAAAACATGGAACTACAACAATCAGAAACTTTGATGCTTTAAATGATGTTCAAAATCTTGAATATTCTGCTGAATGTATCAAAAAATATGGTTTAAATCATGAGGTTGTTGTTACATTAATGGATTTACCTCCAGGTTGTGTAGGCGCTCATGACGTACCTTTTTATGAAAAAACTTTAAGACAAATTCTAGATAGTGGTTTACCATATGATTCAATTTGTTTTAAAGATGCTTCGGGTACATCTTCTCCTCAAAAAGTTTATGAAACAATCAAAATGGCTAGAAATCTAGTTGGAAATGATACTCATATTAGACTTCACACTCATGAAACAGCTGGTGTTTCTATTGCATGTTATTTAGCTGCATTAGAAGCTGGTGCAGATGGTATTGATTTAGCTGCATCTCCTGTTTCTGGTGGAACTTCACAACCTGATATTTTAACAATGTTACATGCTGTAAAAGGTAAAAATTTTGACCTTGGTGGTTTAGAAATTGACAAAATGTTAAAATATGAAGAAGTATTAAATGATTGTTTAAAAGATTATTTTATGCCTCCAGAAGCAACTCAAGTTTCTCCTTTAATCCCATTTTCACCAATGCCAGGTGGAGCACTAACTGCTAATACTCAAATGATGAGAGATAATGGAACTTTAGATAAATTCCCAGAAGTAATTAAAGCTATGAGAGAAGTAGTAGAAAAAGGTGGTTATGGAACTTCTGTAACTCCTGTTTCTCAATTCTATTGGCAACAAGCTTATGCAAATGTAATGTTTGGGCCTTGGAAGCAAATTGCTCCAGGTTATGGAAAAATGGTTCTTGGATATTTTGGTAAAACTCCAGTAGAACCTGATGCACAAATTGTTGCATTGGCTGCTGAAAAATTAAAATTAGAACCAACTAAAGAGAATCCTTTAGATATTGCAGATAGAGATGAAAAGAAAAAAATCTCTGTTTGGAAACAAAGATTAGAAATTGAAGGTATTGAAGCTACTGAAGAAAATATTTTTATAGCAGCAGCTTGTGATGAGAAAGGTATTGCTTTCTTAAAAGGTGAATCACCTTTAAATGTTAGAAAAAATGATAGTGAATGTAAACAAGGAGAAAATATGGCTAATGCAAGTGGAAACTACACAGTTGTAGTTGATGGACAAAAATTTAATGTAACTGTTGCTGAAGGTAATGCTGATATTCAGGTAACACCAGTTTCAAGTAATGAATCTACATCTTCATCTACACCAGTATCTGGTTCAAATGGTGAGTCTACTGAAGTTCCAGCAGCAGTAAATGGTGTTGTTTGGAAAATATTAGTTAAAGAAGGTGATAAAGTTGAAAAAGATCAACAAATCATGATTTTAGAAGCAATGAAAATGGAAATTGATATTAATGCTCCAGTTGCAGGTACTATTACAAAAATTTTAGTTGGTGCTACAGATGCAGTTGAGGAAGGTCAAGCATTAGCCATTATTGGTTAATGTTATTGGAGTAAAAATGAAAAAAAGTATATTAATTTCTCTTTTCCTACTATTTAGTGTTTTTTCACTAAATATATTTGCTTCAACTGCACAAAGTGCAGAACAAGCAGAGCCAAAAGAATATCATCATAAAACAATGTCTGAACTAGTTAGCTCATTTTATGATACAACAGGTTTAAAAGCACTTATTAATCCACAAGTTGGTGTAAAAGATTCAAGAGGATTAGATATGTCTCTATTTGCCCAAAGTGGTGGTAGAGTAATTATGATTCTAATTTGTTTCTTATTATTTTATCTTGCAATTAAAAAAGGTTTTGAGCCCCTACTTCTAATTCCAATTGGGTTTGGAGGATTATTAGCAAATATTCCTATTGCAAATATTGCTGGTGATCATGGGATGCTTGGTATTATTTATAATATGGGTATTGCAAATGAATTTTTCCCATTATTAATTTTTATGGGAGTTGGTGCTATGACGGATTTTGGTCCTTTATTAGCAAATCCTAAAACTGCACTACTTGGTGGTGCTGCGCAGTTTGGTATTTTTGGTTCTTTAGTTGGTGCTGTTGTTTTATCTCAGTATGCCCCTGGAATTGATTTTACATTACAACAAGCTGCTGCTATTTCTATTATTGGTGGGGCTGATGGACCAACATCTATTTTTATCGCATCAGCCCTAGCTCCTGAATTACTTGGTGCAATCGCGGTTGCTGCATATTCGTATATGGCACTCGTACCAGTAATACAGCCTCCAATTATGAGAGCTTTAACAACAATGGATGAAAGAAAAATTAGAATGAAATCTACTAGAAAAGTTTCTAAGTTAGAAAAAATAATTTTTCCATTAGTTGTTTTAGTATTAACTTTATTAATTTTACCAGATGCTTCTCCTTTAATTGGAGCACTTTGTTTTGGTAACTTTGCAAAAGAATCAGGAGTTGTTGATAGACTTTCTGATACAATGCAAAACGCATTAATTAATATCGTTACAATTTTCTTAGGATTAGGTGTTGGTTCTAAGTTAGCTTCTGAGCAATTTTTAGTTGCTGAAACTATGGGTATTATGGCAATTGGTTTATTAGCATTCGCGGCAGGAACTGCAATGGGTGTTATTATGGCGAAAATTATGAATTTAGTAAGTTCAAAAGATAATCAGATTAATCCATTAATTGGTGCAGCAGGAGTTTCTGCTGTTCCAATGGCAGCAAGGGTTGTAAGTAAAGAAGGTCAACAGTATGATCCATCGAATATCTTATTGATGCATGCGATGGGTCCTAATGTTGCTGGTGTAATTGGCTCAGCAGTTGCAGCTGGTGTTCTGTTATCGATATTTAAATAAAATTAACAAGTAGGAAAGTTAAATTATGTCTGAAATTAAAGACACGTTAGGTCTAGAAAACGTTGGTAAAGTTCAAAGAAATCTTGATGTAGATACATTAATTCAACATGCAGTTAAAAATGAAGGTGCTAGAATATCTTCTACTGGTGCATTAATGATAGATACGGGTATATTTACAGGAAGAAGTCCAAAAGATAAATTTTTTGTAAATCAAGATCCTTCAAACAAGTATATTGCTTGGGGAGATATTAATAAAAAAGTATCAAAAGATGTTTATGAGGATTTATTAAAAAATTCGAAAAAACAATTAAGTAATAAAGATGTTTACGTAACTGATGTTTATTGTGGAGCTTCACTTGATTCAAGAAAATCTGTAAGATTTATTACAGAAGTAGCTTGGCAAGCACATTTTATTCAAAATATGTTTATTGTTCCACAAACTCAAGAAGAGTTAGATAATTTCGTGCCTGAATTTACGATATATAATTCTTGTAAAACAGTTGATATGGCATATGCAAGTCATGGTTTACACTCAGAAGTATATGTTATCTTTAATGTAGAAGATAATGTTGCTATTATTGGTGGTACATGGTATGCAGGTGAAATGAAAAAAGGTATATTCTCAATGATGAATTACTGGCTTCCATTAGAAGGTAAATTACCAATGCATTGTTCTGCTAATATTGGTAAAAACGGAGATACTGCATTATTCTTTGGTTTATCAGGAACTGGGAAAACAACTTTATCGACAGATCCAAATAGAGCTTTAATTGGTGATGATGAACATGGTTGGGACGATAATGGAGTATTTAACTTCGAAGGTGGATGTTACGCAAAAGTAATTAACCTTAATGGTGATAGTGAACCAGAAATTTTTGGAGCTATTAAAAAAGGTGCAATTTTAGAAAATGTTGTTGCAGATGAAAATGGTGTAGTTGATTATGCAGATGGTTCTAAAACAGAAAACACTAGAGTTTCTTATCCTTTAGATCATATTGCAAATCATACACCTGATATGAAAGGTGGACACCCAACTAATATCATCTTCTTATGTGCTGATGCTTTTGGTGTTTTACCTCCAGTATCAAAATTAGATAAACAACAAGCTATGTATTACTTTTTAAGTGGATATACTGCTAAAGTTGCAGGAACTGAAAGAGGAATTACTGAACCAGTTGCGACATTCTCATCTTGTTTTGGTGAAGCATTCTTACCTTTAAATCCTACGGTTTATGCTGAATTATTAGGTCAAAAAATTGACAAACATAATGTTAATGTTTACTTAGTAAATACAGGATGGACAGGTGGACCATATGGTGTTGGAAAAAGAATGAGTATTAAAAATACTAGAGCTTGTATTAATGGTATTTTAGATGGTTCTATTGAAAATTCAGAATTTGAAGTATTACCAGTATTTAATTTAACTATTCCAAAAACGTTAAATGGTGTTGACACTGAGGTGTTAAATCCTAGAAATACGTGGGCTGACAAAGATTCATATGATGAAACTACAAAAAAATTAGCTTCAATGTATATTTCTAACTTTAAAAAATACTTAACTTTAGAAAGTGAATATGATTTTACAGCTGCAGGACCAATATTATAAGCTATAATTTTCTTAGAAAAGTTTATTGTTAAGGAGTGGATTTTTTCACTCCTTTTTTTATAAATAAAATATTGGAGAAAAACATGAAATTATCGGACTTCTTAGAAAATATAAAAAACAACCAAGATGAAGTTGTTTACTACTGTTGTAATCATTTACTAGCTAAAAAGTATAATGTTAATGAAGATTCACTTGATGATGAAACATTAAAATCTCTTTTTGTAAATTATGAAAATTTTACAAAAGCTTTAAATGATAGTGCTGGTATTATTTATAAAAGATATGATTCAGAATTAAATGATGTTTATAAAACAATTTGTGATTTTTTTAATGAAGAATCAGATAATAAATATTTATTTAATTATAGATTAGTAAGGGTTCAAAATCAAGAACCAAAACAATTTTTAGATATTGAAGATAAAGATACACAAGAAACTGTTATTCAAAAATTTGAAGATAAAATCAATACAATTTTAAATTCAAAATATTACAAAGAGAATAAAGATTCTTTATCTAATGATTTAATTATCCCACAAAAGACTTTAGAACTTATAAAATCAGCAGCTGGCCTATAAACAAAAATAATAGAGTGTTTTTATTAACACTCTATTTGTATTTCTTCTATTATCTCTAATCCAAAACCTTGTAAACCTACAAATGAATGTTTACCACCACTTGTCATTAGTTTAATTTGTTTTATATTTAATGAGTTTAATATTTGAGCCCCAATTCCAAAATCTTTTTGTGACTCTTTTGTTTTTGTATTATCACTTAAAAATATAAGTATCCCACCTTTTGCTTGTAAAAAATTTATTGTTTTAAGCATTGAATGTAATTTCTCATCATTTAAAAATAGATTTAAATCTGGGGCAACAGTATGGAATTTTATATGAGTAATTTCAGATGCTTCTCCAAATAAAATCGCTGTATGAATATTTCCTAAATGATCTTTAAACTCTTTTTGTTTTACTTTTGATGTAAAAAAAGTTGATTCAATAGAAGAAATTTCTTCTACAAGTTTTTCATGTGATAGTCTATATTCAACTAAATCAGAAATATATATTTGCTTCATATTGTGTTTTTCTGCAAAAATATCTAAATCATCTCTTCTTGCCATTGTTCCATCTTCTTTCATGATTTCACAAATAACAGCTTCTCCATTTAATCCTGCTAATTTACATAAATCAACACTTCCTTCAGTATGTCCAGTTCTTACTAAAACACCACCGTCTTTAGCAATTAGTGGAAAAATATGTCCTGGTCTTACTAGTTCTTGTTCATTTGATATAGGGTTTGCTAAAATTTTAATTGTATCATCTCTTTCCCCTGCACTAATTCCTGTCGCAGCATTTACAGCATCAACAGACACCGTAAATGCTGTTTCATATGAAGATGTATTTGAACTAACCATGGGATTAAGTCCTAATCTATTTGCAGTTTCTTTTGTTACAGAAACACAAATTAAGCCTTTTGCATGTGTAGCCATAAAATTTACTTTTTCAGCCGTACTTAAAGGTGCTGCATAAACTAAATCTCCTTCATTCTCTCTATCTTCATCATCTAACATTATTACCATATTACCTTTTTGAATCTCTTCAATGGCTTCTTTTACTCTTTGTATTGCATTCATAAATTCTTCTTTTATATATTATTTAATTGTTAGAATATTATATCAAAAATTTCAAAATTTAATCTAAAACCTCTTGACAATATGGGACATTTTGACTATAATTTCGGCACTTAAAAACTTGGGGAATTACCAAGTAATGAGAGAATTGCTTTTGTTACTATCTTTTGAAGATTCAAATTCTATTTCTTTATTTACTTTAGTGATTATGAATGCCGCGGAATAGAGCAGCTAGGTAGCTCGTCGGGCTCATAACCCGAAGGTCACAGGTTCAAATCCTGTTTCCGCAACCAATTTTAGAATGATGTCTTATGTCAAGGTAGCTCAGCTGGCTAGAGCGCTGGTCTCATAAGCCGGAGGTCGAGAGTTCAAGTCTCTCTCTTGACACCATTTTAAAATATCTTGGTTTTTAACGCTGGTGTAGCTCAGTTGGCTAGAGCAGCTGATTTGTAATCAGCAGGTCGGGGGTTCGACTCCCTTCACCAGCTCCACTAAAATTTCAATCATTTTTTTCACAAAGTAATAAAAAATAAATACAAAATATTTATATAAGCGCAACTCATTAACTTTGTTTTTTACTTTTCGGAGATTATTCCGAAAAGTGATATAACTATTGCTTTATTTGAGTATTTTTATTATCTTCTTCTTGATTTAAATCTAAAAGTTCATTAGTAGTGTTTTTAGTTGCAACCCAAGCTTCTTTGCTTTTATTTTGAGTTATTTCCCAAATTGAAGACATGTCCTTTTTTAATCCATCCCATGTTGCACAACCATTTAATAAAATAATTGTCATTAAAATTAATACTGAATTTTTTATCATAGCTTTTGTACCTATTGATTTGGATTTTCAAAGAAAACATAGTTTGTTGAATAATCAGAAAATTCAAAATAAACTTTCTTTTCATTCGTATCTTTTTGGAAATTTAAATTTTCATCTAAAAATCCGTATCCATATCTATATGGTCTAGAATCTTTTCCTTCTGTTGCAACAGCAGTTGAAAGTTTATCAATTTTTATAAATCTTTTTACAAGTTTTTCACCGGCATAAATTTCTAAAACTCCATTTACACCAGTCCAATTTTGTATATATCTATTTATTTTATTTTGTTTATCTTCACATCCTGTAGAAAATAATACAATACCTGCTAATGCTGATAACAATAAACCTTTTTTCATATAAATCCTTTTTATTAGATTGTTATTTCTTTAATATCTGCAATATTCTTAAAGCCTTGATACACTGTACCTATTAAATTCTTTCTATTTGTTTTTATAGATTCATTTTCATGATTTACAAATACATTGTCAAAAAAGTTGTCTAATTGAGGTTTTAAAGCAAATAAAGCTTCTAATTCATCATCATAGTTTTCATATGTTTTTGATGAAACTTCTTTATATTTAGCAAATAACTCTTTTTCTTCATTATCTTCTAATAAATTCTCTTCAACGATTAAAATTGAATCTACATCTATATCTTTAATAATATTTGCAACTCTTTTAAATGTTGCAACATACTCTTTAAAGTTATCACTTTGAACAACTGGATTTAAAGCACAAAGTTTTTGAGAAATTTTATAAACATCAGTTTCTCCACTTGCTAGTACTGCTTTTATAACTGTAGGATTAACTTCAAAGATTTTAAATAGTCTTTCGTTGAAAAACTCTACTAATACTTTCTTATCAAGATTTTTATAGTTTACTGCTAATTCATCAATTATCTTAGATAAATCTAATGATAGTTTATGCTCCATTGCAATTTTTACGATTCCAGCAGCAGCTCTTCTTAATCCAAATGGATCTTTTGAACCTGTAGGAATTTTTCCAACGCTAAATAAGGCCATTAAATTATCAAGTTTATAAGATAAAGCTACAATTGAACTAAATTTATTTGAAGGAAGTTCTGAATCTTCTCCATCTGGTAAATATTGCTCTTTTAGTGATGTGTAAACTAATTCATCTTCTTTTGCAATTTTTGCATAATAATATCCCATAAGTCCCTGAAGTTCAGTAAACTCATAAACCATTTCAGACATTAAATCTGCTTTACTTAGCATTACTGCTCTTTGAAGTAGTTCTTTATCTTCAACTTCAAATATATCTGATAAGTAAGAAGCTATTTTTGCTTCTCTTTCGCATTTGTCATACATTGAACCTAAACCTTCAACAAACACAAGTTTTTTAAGTCCTTCATTTGATAAACCATTGTTTATATCATTTTTATAAAAGAACATTGCATCTGCAAGTCTTGGTCTTAAAACTTTTTCATTTCCAGCTATTATATAACCAAAATCTTCAGTTTTAGAGTTAGAAACAACAATAAAGTTATTTGTTAAATTTCCATCTTTATAAACAGCAAAATATCTTTGGTGTTCCTTCATAGATGTTACAATTACTTCTTCTGGTAATTCTAAGAATTCAACATCAAATCTTCCAATTAATGCAGTTGGATATTCAGTGATTGCAACAACTTCTTCTAATAATTCTTTATCAATTTCTATTTTTACATTATGTCTTTGTTCGATATCTTTCATTTGAGAAAGAATTTTCTCTCTTCTTTCATCTGGATATAAAATTACACCATTTTTATCAAGTTTACAGAAATAATCTCCTGCAAAAGAGTAAGTAAATGGCTCATAAGAAACCATTCTATGTGCAAATGAGAAATTAGAAGATTTAACACCAAATAGTTCACCTTCAACTATTTGTTCACCTAAAATAATTGATAAACTTCTAATTGGTCTAATAAAGCTATCAGTTCTACTTGCCCATCTCATTGATTTACCAAAATTTAAAGAGTTAACAAATTCATTAACCATTTCATTTAATAAATCAGCAGATAAACTTCCTTTTACTTCTTGTTTGAAATAAAGAACTTCACCTTTTCCTTGATCAATTTTTTCAAGTTGACTAACTTCTACACCACACTTTTTAGCAAACCCAAGTGCAGCTCCAGTTGGTTCTCCATCTTTATACGCTATTTTAACTGGAGCTCCAAATTGCTCAACTACTGAATCTTCTTGAGCTACTTGAAATTCTCTATGCCATAGTACTAATCTTCTTGGTGTATAATAAAATTCAAAATCACATAATAATCTATTTTTTTCTAATATATCACTCCATTTCTTTTCAATATTTGGTAATTCATTTAAAAATGGAATTGCTGGTAATTCTTCAACACCAATCTCAATTAATAATGGTTTATTCATTTATTGTATCCTTGTTAGAGTTATTATTCTTTTTTTCATTTTCTTCTAGTTTGTCAGTATGTTTTTTTATTTGTTGTCTATTAAAGTTGATTATAAATAATGCAACCATAATAACGAACATAATTAATATTATAGTATCTAGTATATCTTTCACATTTATCCTATAGTTTGATTATAAAAGGTAATTATTTTACCTAAAAAGTACTTATTATCTATTTATCTCTCAATAAATTCATTAAATTTGAAGTGTCATTAAAAGAAGGAGTGTTAAATAAATCTTCCTTGTTTATATGACACTGTTTACAAGTACCTAAGTTTTGATGCTCTACTCTATTTGATTGTGTTAATTTATTTTGAGAGTGACAAGCAAAACAATCACCTCCACACTCTGTCATTCCTTCTGGAACTTTTGTATGACAGGCAATACAAGTAGTTAAAATTTGATGGTGTTTTTCTTTTATAGATTCTTTTAAAATGGGGTGACAAGCCATACAATTTCCACTACAAGCAAATGAATAAATTGATAAAAGTAAAATTAAAAAAAAGTATTTCATATTAAATTTTTATATATAATTCCATCAATTTGATTTAAAGCAATATCTTCTATTTCATTACTTGATTCAATAATAGCTAAAATTTTAGAATCAAACATATAATTATCAGCTATTTTTTGCACATCTATTGCTAAATTTTTATTACAAATTATAAATTTTGCATTTAAACAATTTGCATAAATTGCTTCTCTTATATTATTTACTATAACTGCAAATGATAGACTATTTTGATTACAATATGTCAATAACTTTTCGTTATAACCAAATGAAATAGTGCAGTTTGCTTTACTAATTTCTATATCACTTATTGAAGAAATTGAAAAAAAATCTTCAAATGGAACAATCTTATCCCCTATAAGTATCATACAAAATCCTTATTTAGCATTTAAACACTCTTTTGAACAATAAAATTTACCATTGCTCAAAATAGCTTCTTTTTGAGATACATAAGTTTTACAACTTGGGCACTCAACCATTTCATCTTCAATTTTTTCTTCTTTTTTTGTAATAATATCTTTTTCTCTATTCTTTTTAAAGAAAATTAAATATACAAAAAATAGTGCAGCTAAAATTGCAAGTACTTTAAAAATCATTATTTACCTTTAATATACAGATAGTTTCTATCTTTTCTATTCACTATTTTATAATCATTTACTTTTGCTACTTCAAGCTCTTCATCTAACATACTTCCTTTGTAAAAAAGATATGAACTATTTTCTTTTTTTATATTAGCTGTAATATCTAATAATAGGGAAGTATTTGTAACTGCTCTTGATGTAATTAAATCAACTTGTAAATCTTTAACACCCTCTACTCTATTACAAAGTACTGATAAGTTATCTAATTTTAAACTTGCTTTCACAAAATTTAAAAAAGAAACCCTTTTAATTCGAGGTTCAATCAAATATGATTTTACATCCCTTTGAGCAATAGCAAGGATTAATCCTGGATATCCAGCTCCCGTACCAATATCTGCGAAGCTTTTGTACTTATTAATAAAAGTTAAAGGATACAAAGAGTCTAAGATATTTTCTTCAATATCTTCCCTTGTTAATCTTCCACTTAGATTATGTACTTTCCCCCATTGCTGTAGTAAGGAAATGAAGACATCACAATCTTCATAAAATTTATTATCAAAATTAAGATTGTGATTTTCTAATAGTTGTTTTAAGCTCATTAAAGCATATGCCCCATATGTTCTTTTTTTGTTGATAAATAGCCTTCATTATATTTATTTGACTTAGTAATTGCAGGAATTCTCTGCTCAATTTCTATTCCTAAAGATTCAACATATGCTATTTTTTTAGGATTATTTGTAATAAGCTTTAACTTTTTTACACCTAAATCATTAAAAATGTGTCCAACAACAGAATAATCTCTATCATCTTCTCCAAAACCTAGTTCTAAATTAGCCTCAATAGTATTTCTACCTTGATCTTGTAATGCATAAGCATTTACTTTATTAACTAAACCTATATTTCTACCTTCTTGTCTATGGTAAATTACTAATCCACCCTCTTGTGCTATGAATTTTAATGATAAATCTAATTGATTTTGACAATCGCACTTTAAACTTCCAAGTGTATCGCCTGTTAAACATTCTGAGTGTATTCTTACATAAGGAGAATCAATAGTTTCAAAATCTTGACTCATAATTGCTAAATGTTCCTGATTCCCGTCTTTGTAAGCTTTTATTTTAAATTTTCCATATTTTGTAGGTAAGTTTGCTATATTTGATTGAATAATATTCATTTGTATTTAAACCTTAAACTGTTAAAATCTAAGGATTATAACCAAAAGAGGTAAATAGAATGTTTAAACGATTTAGAAGACTAAGAATTAACGAAACTTTAAGAAATTTAGTACAAGAAACTACTTTAACTGCTGATGATTTCATATATCCATTATTTGTAAGAGAAGGCAGTGGAATTAAAAATGAAGTTTCTTCAATGCCAGGTGTTTATCAAATGAGTATTGATGAAATATTAAAAGAGTGTGAATATTTAATAAGTATTAATTTAAAATCAATTATATTATTTGCAATTCCAGATGTAAAAGATTCAGTTGGAAGTGAGTGTTTATGTAATGAAAGCATAATTGCACGAACAATTAAAGCAATTAAAGAGAAATTCCCACAGATGTTTATTGTAACTGACTTATGTTTTTGTGAATATACAGACCATGGCCATTGTGGAATATTAGATCCCAAAACACAAACAGTTGATAATGATAAAACATTAGAAATTTCGGCTCAACAAGCAATTGTACATGCAAAGGCTGGTGTTGATATGATTGCACCATCTGGAATGATGGATGGAATTATTACAACACTAAGAAATGCTTTAGATGAAAATGGATTTGAAAACCTACCTATTATGGCGTATTCAACAAAATTTGCTAGTGGATATTATGGACCATTTAGAGATGTTGCTGAATCAACTCCATCTTTTGGAGATAGAAGAACTTATCAAATGAATCCAGCAAATAGGTTAGAAGCTATAGAAGAATCACTAGAAGATGAAAAAGAAGGTGCTGATATACTTATGGTTAAACCAGCCCTTGCCTTTTTAGATGTTGTTAGAGATATTAGAAATGCTTCAAATCTTCCTTTATGCGTTTATAATGTAAGTGGCGAGTATGCAATGCTTAAACACGCCGGAGCGGCTGGATTAATAGATTATGAAAGAGTAATGATGGAAACATTAATTGCTTTTAAAAGAGCTGGAGCTAATATGATTATTACTTACCATGCAAAAGAAGCTTGTGAACTTTTAAGAAAATAATATTAATAAAAATGAGTAATACTTATCAAGAAGCAATAGAAAATTCAAATATAGTATCAAAAACTGATATTAATGGAATTATAACTTTTGTAAATGATGAGTTTTGTAAAATTTCTGGATACTCTTATGATGAATTGATTGGTCAAAATCACAATATCGTAAGACATCCAGAAGTACCAACTTCAAACTTTGAAAACTTATGGAAAACTATACTTTCAAAAAAACCTTTTAAAGCTACTGTTAAAAATCTCTCTAAAGATGGTAAAACAGTATATTTAAATACAACAATTACTCCAATACTTGATGATAATGATGAGATAAAAGAGTTTATTGCAATTAGATATGATGTAACTGCTGAAGTTGAGTTAAAAAAGCATCTTGAAATAAAAGATAAAGAGCTTGAGCAGTTAAATCTAACTCTAGAACAAAAAGTAGTTGAGCAAACTAAACAGTTAAAAGAGTTAAATAAAACATTAGAGCAAAGAGTTTTTGAAGAGATTAAGAAAAATGAAGAGAAACAAAAAATGCTTTTTTGGCAATCAAGAATGGCAAGTTTAGGTCAAATGCTTGGGAATATTGCCCATCAATGGAGACAACCACTTACAGAACTAAATCTAACACTTTTTAATATGAAAAAAGCATCTGTATTAAACAATGAAAAAAAAGTAGATGAATTATACAAAGAAAGCAAAAATCTTATATCTAATATGTCTAAAACAATAGATGATTTTTCTAACTTCTTTAATCCGCAAAAAGAGAAAAAGAGTTTTGAAATAAAAGATGCTTTAAATGAAGCATTGATGATACTTAGAAAAGTAATAGAAATAGAGAATATAAATATAAAAGTTGATGTACCAACTAACTATAAAGTAATTGGTGTTTCAAATGAACTATCGCAAGTTATTATAAATCTAATACAAAACTCAAAAGATGCTTTTATATCAAACTACATAGATACAAAAACAATCAAAATAAAACTAAAAGAAGAGAAAATAGAAAATAAGAACTATGTGCTTTTAATAATAGAAGATAATGCAGGTGGAGTAGACAAGGAGTATCTAGATAAAATATTTGAACCCTACTTTACTACAAAACATAAATCACAAGGAACAGGCCTTGGGTTGTTTATGTCAAAAATGATTATAGAAAAAAGTTTAGATGGAAATCTAAGTCATAAAAATATAAAAAATGGTTCAATATTTACTATAAATATACCTTTAAATGACAATATGGAATAGAAATGAATTATGCTTTATTAAAAACACTTAAAATTTTAATTGTAGAAGATGAAAAAAGACTAGCACAACTCTTAAAAGAGGCTATAGGAGATTACTTTTTCTCTGTGGTAATTGCTAAAGATGGTAATGAAGGATTTAGAAAGTTTAAATCAATAAAACCAGATATTGTAATAACTGATATTATGATGCCTTTATGTGATGGTTTAGAAATGACTACAAAAATAAAAGAAATAGATGAATATATACCTATTATAGTTTTAAGTGCACATTCGGATAGAGAGAAATTACTGAAAGCTATAGATATTGGTATAAATAAATATTTTATAAAACCTTTTGATCCAGATGAAGTAATAGAACATATAAATAAAATAGCTCCAAATTTAAATAAAAGAAAACAAGTAAAACTAAAAGAAGATTTTGTATTTGATAATAACTCTATGTCTTTGTATAAATTTGGAAATATAATAACACTTACAAAAAGAGAAAAAGAGTTTTTTTATCTACTAATCAAACACAAAGATGAGGTTGTAGATGTACAGTTAATTAAAGATACTTTATGGGATGAAGAAGTAAATGATGAAAGGCTTAGAACTTTTATAAAAAGACTTAGAATTAAAACATCAAAAGATGTTATAGAAAATGTCTCTGGACAAGGGTATTTAATTTCTCCATTGTATAGTTAGGTTTTGTTTTTCTATTTTACTTTCTTTAATTTTCAAAGAGGAAGAAATATTTCCAATATTTGATGAGGTTTCAAGGAAGTTTTGTAAATAGTATATATTTTTATATTCAAGTTTGCTAATAGTACTTATCATACTGTTAATATCATTTTCATTTAGAAGTGATGAATTTATAGTAGTTCTTAGCTCAAAATCAAAATCTATTTTTATTAAGTATTTTATTGTTTCTATGAATTTATCATAAAGATTTAACCCAGTTATACTTTTAAATTTTTCTTTTGGTGCTTTAAAATCAATGGCCATATAATCCAATAGATTATTTTGTATTAGTTTTTTTATCAAAGGAAAATTTGTTCCATTTGTATCAAGTTTTATTTTAAACCCTAGCTTTTTAATTTCTTTACAAATAGAAGTTAAGTCATAAATTGTAGCTTCACCACCACTTAATACAACAGCATCTAATAACCCTACTCTTTTTTGCAAAAATTCTAAAATTTCATTTGCACAATATTTACCTTTTTTTGAGTAAACAATATCATCATTATAGCAGTACAAACATCTATAATTACACCCTACAAACCAAATTATGCAAGATAAATGTCCTACATAATCTGTTGTTGTGAATTTTGTTATATCATATACAATTTTTTGATTCAACAAATTTAACCCTTTGTTTATGCTCACCTTTTTTACCTATATTAAAACTCTCAACTGGTCTATGGTAACCCATAACTCTAGTATATACTATACATTTAGTTCTTTTTTCATCATATTTTTCAAGCAATTCTTGTTTTTGCATGTTCTTTTATCTCCTTTTGATTTAAAATTTCATCATCACATTTTGGGCAATATTCATATTCCCCTTGTAAATATCCATGCTTTTCACATATTGAAAAAAGTGGAGTTACTGTTATATATGGCAATTTAAAATTAGTAATTACATTTTTTACAAATTTTCTACAAGATTCAACAGAAGATATTTTTTCATTCATATACAAGTGAAGTACAGTTCCTCCCGTATATTTACATTGAAGTTCATCTTGTAAATCTAAAGCCTCAAAGGGATCATCTGTATAATCAACTGGTAGTTGAGAAGAGTTAGTATAATAAATATTTTTTTCAAAACCAGCTTGAACAATATCTTTATAACGTTTACTATCTTCTTTTGCAAATCTATATGTTGTTCCTTCTGCTGGAGTTGCTTCAAGATTATATAGATTTCCAGTTGATTCTTGATATTCAACCATTTTAGCTCTCATAAAATCTAATATTTCTATACAAAAATCATTTCCTATTTTTGAGGATACATCTATGTTCTCTTCTTTAAAATAGTTTTTTAGCATCTCATTCATACCATTTACTCCAATAGTAGAGAAATGATTATTAAAGCCATTTAAGTATCTTTTTGTATAAGGGTATAGCCCTCTGTTATACATCTTTTGAATAAACACTCTTTTTTTCTCAAGTGTTGATTTTGCAAGATTCATAAGCTCTTCAAGTCTTTTATATAAGCCTTCTTTATCATTTTTGTATAAGTATCCTAATCTAGCCATATTGATAGTAACAACACCAATACTTCCAGTCATTTCTGCGCTACCAAATAATCCCCCACCACGTTTGAGTAATTCTCTTAAATCTAATTGCAACCTGCAACACATACTTCTTACATGTCCTGGTTTATATGCACTTTCATTTATGATTTTATTTCCATTTTTATCTTTTGTATATTGGCTACCAATAAAGTTTTGAAAATATGAACTTCCTATTTTTGCTGTATTTTCAAATAGTAAATCTGTATTTTCACCATACCAATCAAAATCTTCTGTGATATTAACAGTAGGAATAGGAAAAGTAAAAGGTTGTCCAGTTTTATCACCTTCTGTCATTATTTCATAGTATGCTTTGTTTATTAAGTTCATCTCATTTTGAAAATCTTTATATGTTAAATCTTCAAAAGTATCATAACCCTTCTTTTTTATTTTTAATAGTAATTCCTCATCTATTAAATTTTTAAATAAGTGTTGTTGATTTCTTGTGGGAATTTGATCTTTCAAATCAACTGGAACAGTCCAATCAATGGTAATATTTGTAAATGGACTTTGCCCCCAACGAGCAGGAACATTTAGATTATAAATAAAACTTCTTATTGCTTTTTTAATATCTTTAAATGATAATTTATCCTTAAACACATAAGGAGCTAAATAAGTATCAAAACTACTAAAAGCTTGAGCACCTGCCCATTCACTTTGTAATATTCCTAAAAAGTTTGCCATTTGTCCCAAAGCTTCTCTAAAATGATTTGGAGCACAGCTTTCTACTCGTCCTCTTACTTGATTAAATCCTTCATCAAGTAACACTCGTAAACTCCATCCAGCACAATATCCACTTAAACAATCTAAATCATGAATATGATAATCGGCATTCCTATGTGCATAACCCTCTTCTTTTGAATAGACTTTATCAAGCCAGTAGTTTGCAATTACTTTTCCTGCACTGTTGTTTATAAGTCCAGCATGTGAATACCCAGTATTGGAGTTTGCTTTTATTCTCCAATCACTTCCATTTATATATTCATCAATTGTTTGTGTTGAATTAATATAAGTTGTATCACTGTTTATTTGTAGTATTTGTTCTCTTTGTATTTTATGAAGATGTCTATATAAAATAAATGATTTCATAACATCAAAATATCTTGCTTTGTATAGTTCTTTTTCAATAATATCTTGAATATCTTCAACTGCTGCTAGTCTTTTTTGTTTAATTTCAAATAAAACATTAAAAAGTACAGATATGTCATATCTTATATTTACACTCTTAAATGCTTTTTTTATAGCATCTTCTATTTTATATGTTTCAAATTTTTGCTTCGTTCCATCTCGTTTCAATATTGATTCTATCATTTTGCTTATCCTTTTTAAACATATTGCAATTGTATGGGAGATTTTCTTAATTATGAATAAGCTTTTTTGTCACAAAAGTGTCATTTTATGGTCTATTGAGAAGTTTTTTTATTCTTTTTATTTAATAATATAATTAAAACTTTTAGATAAAAATGACAAAATTTAAGTAATTCTAAAGTTAAATTAAATAGAATGTTTGTTTTTATTAATTTACAGAGGAAATAAGATGAGACATTTCTTAACATTAGCAGACTATTCTAAAGAAGAAATTTTAGAAATACTAGACCTTGCAAAACAAATTAAAGATGAAACTAAATCAAAAGTTTTCAAAGAGTATATGCCAAAGCAAACTTTAGGGATGATTTTTGAGAAAAGTAGTACTCGAACAAGAGTATCTTTTGAAACAGGTATTTATCAATTAGGTGGTATTGGTTTATTTCTTTCATCAAATGATATACAACTAGGACGAGGTGAGCCAATGAGTGATACTTCAAGAGTTATATCTAGAATGGTAGATATGGTAATGATTAGAACTTTTGAACAAAGTAAACTAGAAGAGTTTGCAAAATATTCAAAAGTTCCTGTAATAAATGGTCTTACAAATGAATATCATCCAGTACAATTAATGGCAGATTATATGACAATCCAAGAAGCAGGTTTAGATAAAGATTTAGTAGCTGCATATGTTGGAGATGGAAATAATATGGCTCATTCATGGCTGAATATGGCTGCAAAATTAGGTTTTGAACTTAGAATTGCAACTCCTAAAGGTTATGAAGTTGATACTAATATTCTAGCAAAAGCACAAGAAATGGCAAAAGAATCTGGTGCAAAAATTATAATAACAAATGATCCTAAAGTTGCAATTTCTGGTTCTACTGTTGTTACTACAGATACTTGGGTATCTATGGGTCAAGAGGATGAAAAAGAGAAGAGATTAAAAGACTTTGATGGATATATTGTTGATTCTGCTATGATGAAATTAGCGCAAGAAAAAGCTATTTTCTTACATTGTTTACCAGCTTATAGAGGTTATGAGGTGAGTGAAGAAGTAATGGAAGGTTCACAAAGTTTAATATTTGAAGAAGCAGAAAATAGATTACACGCACAAAAAGGTGTAATGGTTTGGCTAGATAGACAAAGAGATTCTAAATAAATGATTGATTTTAAAAAATTTGAGAAGTATTCTAGACCAGGTCCTAGATATACTTCGTATCCTACAGCACCTGAATTTAGTCTTGACTTCAATCAAGATGATTTAAAAGAGTACTATAGAAATCAAAGTGATGATAGAGCAATATCATTATACATACATATGCCATTTTGTAGAAGTGCTTGCTATTTTTGTGGTTGTAATACTATTTTTACTTCAAAAGAAGATAAAAAAGTTAGATATATTGAGTATCTAAAAAAAGAATTAAATATCTTAAAAAATCATCTTAATACAAATAGAGAAGTTACTCAAATGCACTTTGGTGGTGGAACTCCTACATTTTTTTCTCCTGAACAATTAAGAGAAGTTATTATTGCTATAAAAGAGATATTCCCTAACTTTAGTGCTGATGCCGAAGTTTCTTGTGAAGTAGATCCTAGACACTTTACAGTTGAGCATATGGATGTTTTAAAAGAAGGTGGGTGCAATCGATTAAGTTTTGGTGTCCAAGATTTAGATGAAAAGGTTCAAAAAACTATTCATAGGATTCAACCTTTTGAACTAACTCAAAATGTAATTAAAATTGCAAGAGATGCAGGAATTCATTCAGTAAATACAGATTTGATTTATGGACTTCCTCATCAAACAAGAGAGAGTTTCAAAAAAACTTTAGAAAAAATGATTACATTAGATACTGATAGATTTGCAGTTTTTAATTATGCTCATGTACCTTGGCTTATGAAAACTATGAGAAAATTTGATGAAACAACATTTCCTCAACCAAAAGAAAAACTTGAGATGTTAAAGGATACAATAGACTTTTTTACATCAAATGGTTATAAAATGGTAGGAATGGATCACTTTGCAAAACCTGAAGATGAATTATTTAAAGCAATTGAAAAAGGTGAATTACATAGAAATTTCCAAGGTTATACAACAAAAGGTGGAGCAGATTTAATAGGAATTGGACTTACATCTATTGGAAATGGTGTTGATTACTATGCACAAAACTTTAAAGAGTTAGAACCATGGGAAAAAGCTATTGATAATGGTGATTTACCAGTATTTAAAGGTTATAGACTAAGTGATGATGACCAATTAAGACAATTTGTAATTATGGAACTAATGAGTAATTTTTCTTTAAATATTACAAGAGTTGAGGAAGAATTTAAAATTAACTTTAAAGAATATTTTTCTGATGCAATTGAAGCTTTAAAAGAGTTTGAAGATGCAGAACTTATAGAAATAAATAATGATAAAATTCAAGTATCACAAACAGGTTCTATGCTAATTAGAAATATTTGTATGCCTTTTGATGCATATTTAAATAAAATACCTGAAGATAAAAGAAGATTTTCTAAGACAATATAGTCTTAGAAAATTTTTACTTAAACTCCCCTATTCTCCTATTTTAATACTACTATTTATTAACTCTTAACACATTTTTGTGTATATTAAATTTTTATTATAAATATAAATTTTTTTAAATCAAAGGTTATTAAAGTGTCAATGAATAAATTTAATTACACAGCTATATCAGATGACTGTGTAAAATGTGGTAAGTGTAAACCTGTTTGTACTATTTTTAATATTAATCAAGATGAAGCAACAAGTCCTAGAGGATTTATTGATTTACTTGGAGCTTATGAAAGAGATGAATTAGAATTAGATCAAACAGCAAAAGATATCTTTGAATCATGTTTCTTATGTACAAACTGTGTTGAAGTTTGTCCAAATGATTTACCAACAGATATGATAATTGAGCAAGTAAGAAGTGATATTGCTAAGAAGTTTGGTATTGCTTGGTATAAAAAAATGTTCTTTTGGCTACTAAGACATAGAAAAACTATGGACTTACTATCTAGTTTAGGATGGATGTTTCAAACATGTGCACTAAAAATTGATAAAAGTACACAATCAGCTGTTCCTAGATTCTCATTACCAATTGTAAAAAAAGATAGAGCATTACCTTTTGCAGATATGAGAAGTTTTTTAAATAAATATCCTCAAAATATTTTTGCAAAAAATAAAAAAGAAGTAGAAGATAGAAAAAATAAA
>Ga0193956_1000147_pt1 | contig 33039 bp, 25 predicted proteins | sample BB_7_MG_FD_140358 | JGI IMG/M metagenome (GOLD analysis project Ga0193956, IMG submission 140358) | Microbial mat bacterial communities from the Broadkill River, Lewes, Delaware, United States - BB_7_MG | ecosystem: Environmental > Aquatic > Freshwater > River > Microbial mats | place: USA...
AACAAAAACAAACAACTAATTATTGGTGTTGTGAAGTTTGGACTAAGCACCAACGGTGCGTAATCGGTTAGCAACATAATTGATTTCGCACCTTTGGTGCTTTTTTTATTTAGCAAAATAAAATAACAACCCAGCTAATTCTCCAAAATATTCAGTTTGCTCAAAAAACAGCCCAGTTTGCTCAAATTTTGGTTCTAAGACCAAACTATGTAGCTATTTGACCTTGCTGTAGGGTAAAAAAGTCTCTCTTATTTTTTATCAATAATTCTTAAAAATCTATCAATAATTTAGAAAAATGAAAAAAATGGGGTGTTTACCTAAAACTTAAAAATCTAAATTAAAATTTATATTTTGTTATTAGCTTTTTGCTTCTATCTATTTGTTATAAAAACAAATATTTTTTTAAGCGAATTTTTTTTTTGCTAAAAGCTAATAGCCAAAAGCCAGTAGCAATCTAAAATTATTTTCATATGTTTTAAATTTATTTATTTTAGTCATACCCTTGTGTGCGAATGATTTATATTGCGTTAGCTATAAAATCCCTCAATGAGGGTTTCATTTTAGATTTTTAGTTACAAATTAAAATATTAAGCAACTCTATTTTTATAAGTTAGAACAAACAATAATTTCAAATAAAGTTTTATTATATTTTGGAAAATATAATATTTTTTTGTCTTTTTGCATCTATTCATTTTATTATATAAACAATTTAAAAAACTATTTTTATGAAAAAATCAATTTTAGGATTATTTTTGACTATCAGTCTTTTTTTATTTGCTTGCAACTCTAATAGCAATAAAGAAAATAACTCAAATGAGGCGAACACCGAAAATGTAGCAGACAATAAAAGTTACAGCGATTTTAACGATTTTTTTTCAGAGTTTAAAAAGGCTTGTTTGGCTGATGACCTCAAAAGAGTTGAAGAGCTAACTCAATACGGCGAAGAATATGGAATAGAAGAGGGAGAGATTGAAAGTTCATGGGATTTTTGGATAGATGCCGATACAAAAAAAATGTTTTCGGAAAAAAATGCGTCTGATGTTCAGGAAATGCAGGACGAAAACGGACGAAATGTTAAATATCTTAATTTTATATTTAGTAGCGAAGAGTTAGACGAAGAGGGCTATCCAATGTATGAATCTTCAATAGCATTTTTTTTCCAACAATTTGATGGTGTATGGAAGTTTTATAAAGTAGAAATGGCTGGTTAGTAAAAAAAACTGTTAGGTTTATATATTTTTAATAAAAAACTTAACAGATTTTTAGAAACAAAATATTTTTTTATTATTAACAAATAAAAATTAATGACAACATTAAACGATTTAGGATACACAGATTATTTTGAAACTTATAGAAAATCAAATAATCTTTTAGGTTTTGAAATAGGACGAGTAATTTCTGAACACAAAGAAAGATATGTTGTAAAAACAACAGAAGGTGAATTTGATGCAGAAATTATTGGCAATATGAGATTCTCGGCAAAAAGCCGAAACGATTTTCCTGCTGTTGGCGATTGGGTTTCTGTTTCGCAATACGATGTGGATAAGGTGATTATTTATAATATTCTTGCACGGCAAAATGCCATTGAAAGACAGGCAGTAGGAAAAACTGGCGAAAAGCAAATAATTGCATCAAATATAAATTATGCTTTTATTCTTCAAGCCGCCGACCGAGATTTTAACCTAAACAGAATTGAACGATATTTAACAATTTGTAATACCTCAAATGTTTTACCAATAATAGTAATCACCAAAATTGATTTGATAGATAATGCGGAGCAACAAAGAATTAGCGAAATTATTTCTAAAAGAATAAAACAAGCTCCAATATTTTTTATAAGCAACCAAACAAAAATAGGATACGAAAATTTAATTAAAATAATTGAAAAAGGACAAACATATTGCTTGCTTGGTTCTTCTGGCGTAGGAAAATCAAGTTTAATAAATAACCTTATTGGGCAAGATGTTATGCAGACCAATGCAATAAGTAGTAGCAACAAAAAAGGAAGGCATATAACAACTCATCGTCAATTATTTGTTCTTGAAAACGGTGGGCTAATTATAGACAATCCCGGAATGAAGGAAGTCGGAATTGCTGACGAAGAAGGCGGCTTGGAAATAACTTTTAACAAGATTGTTGAACTTTCCGAAAATTGCAGATATAGAGATTGTAAACATATAAACGAATCTGGCTGTGCTATAATAAAAGCAGTAGAACAAGGAATTATTGATGAAAACTCTTACGAAAATTATTTGAAACTTGATAGAGAAAAACAACATTTTGAAATGGACTTAAATCAACGACGAAAGAAGGATAAGAAATTTGGAAAAATGATTAAACAGATGAAAAAAAATATGAAAAAGTAAAAATTGCTTTATTGTTAAATTGTCATTTTTTAAAATCAAAAATAATTTAAAAATAAGTAGCCACCTGATAGAATAAAACAAACTATTGGCAAAACAAAAATCCTCCCTATAATATTAAAGACCACAGTAGTTAAAAGTTTTTATTCAAAAACTTGAAAATTATAAATAAAAGAACTACTTTTGCCAGAGCAAAATAATTATCAAACAATTTTTTATTTTACAATAAAAAAACTAACTTTTACAATTTTTAACCAACAATATAGATGTATAGAACACACACTTGCGGCGAATTAAATATTTCGGACGTAAACAAACAAGTAACACTCAGCGGTTGGGTGCAAAAAAACAGGAATCTTGGAGGAATGACATTCTTAGATTTAAGAGACCGCTACGGAATAACTCAACTCGTTTTTAATACTGATGCTAACGAAGAATTATGCAACAATGCCAGAAAACTGGGAAGAGAGTTTGTTATAAAAATATCAGGAACAGTTACCGAACGAAGTAGCAAAAACAAAAATATGCCAACAGGCGAAATAGAAATATCTGTATCGGAATTGGAAGTATTAAACAAATCGGAAACTCCACCATTCACAATAGAAGACGAAACCGATGGAGGCGAGGAGCTTAGAATGCAATATCGCTACTTAGATTTGCGTAGAAATCCTCTACTTAAAGCGTTAGAACTTAGGCACAAAATGGTTATTGAAGTTAGAAAATATCTTGATGCTCAATCATTTTTTGATATTGAAACTCCTGTTCTAATAAAATCTACTCCCGAAGGAGCAAGAGATTTTATTGTGCCATCACGAATGAATGCAGGAAGTTTTTATGCACTTCCACAATCGCCACAGGTATTTAAACAGTTGCTTATGGTTTCGGGCTACGACAAATATTTTCAAATAGTAAAATGCTTCCGAGACGAAGACTTACGAGCCGACCGCCAACCAGAATTTACTCAAATAGACTGCGAAATGTCTTTTGTAGAACAAAATGATGTTTTAGAAACATTTGAAGGACTTGCAAAACATTTATTTAAGAAATTAAAAAATGTAGAGATTAAAGAAGATTTTATCAGAATGCCTTATTCTGAGGCTATGGAAAGCTACGGTAACGACAAGCCTGACCTTCGTTTTGATATGAAAATAAATAATATTTCGGAAATAGTAAAAGGCAAAAATTTTAAAGTTTTTGACGATGCAGAATATATTGGAGGAATTTGTGCTAAAAATTGCTCATCAGATTATTCTCGCAAAAAACTTGACAAGCTAATAGATTTTGTGAAAAAACCACAAATTGGAGCAAAAGGCTTGGTTTATGTAAAATGCAATGATGATGGAACTTATAAATCTTCGGTAGATAAGTTCTATTCGCAAGAAGACCTAAAAGAATGGGCAGAAGAATTTGATGCCAAACCAAACGACCTTATTTTTGTAATTTCGGGAGACAAAGCACAAAGTCTTAAAGCTCTTAGCGAGTTAAGATTAGAACTCGGACGAGAACTTGGGCTAATGGATAATAATAAATTTGCACCACTTTGGGTTGTAGATTTTCCGCTTTTGGAATGGGACGAAGAAACACAACGCTATCATGCTATGCACCACCCATTTACATCTCCTAAAAAAGAAGACTACCACCTTTTAGAAACTTCACCAGAGAAGGTAAGAGCAAATGCTTATGACCTTGTTATTAATGGAGTAGAAATTGGAGGAGGTTCAATTCGTATTCACGATAGCAAATTGCAAGCAACTATGTTTAAGCTACTTGGATTTACCAAAGAAGCTGCCGAAGAACAATTCGGATTTTTGATGAATGCCTTTAAATATGGAGCACCCCCACACGGAGGAGTTGCCTTTGGATTAGACCGTTGGGTTGCATTATTTAACAATTCGGATAGTATAAAAGAAGTAATCGCATTCCCTAAAAATAATTCGGGAAGAGATGTTATGATAGATTCGCCTTCGTCGGTGGATACAGCTCAACTAACTGAGCTAAAATTGAAATTAGTTTAATTGGGAAGTTGGTTTAATAGTTTATTGTTTTTTTATTAATTCTACTTTACTAACTTAAAAACAATTAATAATTATATATTTAAGCACCAACGGTGCAAAATCAATAACCTTGTTCGTAGGGCAAGGATAACTGAATAACAGCATGCACCAACGGTGCGAAATAATTTATTATTAGTAAATAGATTACGCACCGTTGGTGCTAAAACTAAGGTATTAAATTAACCTTGCCCTTTCAGGCAAGGCTATTGATTATCGCACCCTTGGTGCTTGTTTTTAACTTCGTAAAGTAAAATTAATATCAATAACCATTAAACCAATAAACTAAAACACCAATAAACTAAAATACCAATAAACTAATAAACCAAAATACCAATATACCAAAATAAAATGAATGTAGATTTTGATGTAGATTTATTTTTTAGTCTTTTTGATTTAGTAATCGTAGGATTGCTTGGTCTGGGGGCTTGGTTGGGCTACTCCAAAGGAGCTATTGTTCAGGCAATATCTCTATTTGCTCTTGTGATAGCTCTTGGTATTTCGGCAGTTACAACAAAATTTATTTACAGTTTTTTTGAAGCAAATGGCTCTAAAACTCCCGACCTATTTGCATCTTTATATTTAGCCGCAATTTTTGGAGCGGGAATTTTTGGCTCTGGCTGGATACGTCAGCTTGTTCAAAAACATACGTCGGAACTCAAAAAAAATCAAAATGATAAATTGATTGGTCTTGGATTGAGCATTGTAAAAATGTTTTTGATAATAAGTCTATACACTTTTGTGATTTATAATGTAGATTATTACGGACATTTTTTGCCAAAAAGCGAACAGAGAAGCAGGCTTGGTCAGGCTACGTCAAAACTTGTGCCTACAATGTTCAAATTCCTCCGCTGGGAAAAACCCGACGAAAACTCAATAGATTTTCAAAATATTGATGAAGTTTATGATAATCTTAAGGATAATTATCCTAATCAGTTTGATAATGAGGAATTTTAAAATTTAATCCAAGATTCTTGAAGCAACATCTAAATAAAGAAATACATCTTTGGGTGTATTATTAATTTTTTCTTTACTTCTAATATTTCCAAGTCTAACAACAACAGCGTTTCTATCCTCTAATACAAATATATACTGTCCTTTCATTCCATTAAAATAAGGAATTTGTTTTCCATTATGATTTAATATGCTAAAATGATAGCCATAATAATCCACTTTTTCATTTTTGCTATTTAACAAATAATCAGCAGGTTTGGTGGCGTCATTCAAATAACTTCTTGGTGCAATAAATTGGTCGTTAAATTCGCCCTTGTTGAGTATAACATGCCCCAAACGAGCAAAATCTCTCGCAGTAGCGTTAAAGCAGCAAAAACCTCTTACTTGTCCGTTTTTGTTATCCATACTCCACAAGGCATCGTTCTCTGCACCAATAGGATACCATAAATTCTGATACAAATATTTTGAAATTTTTGTTTTGGTTGATTTTTCTAAAATCCTTACCAATAGTTGTGTATTAATACATTGATAATTATATTTTTCGCCAATTTTTTCGGTAACTTTCACATTGTCAATTTGTTTTTGCAAATTATTTCCATAATATGCTTTTGCAACATCAGAAAATGGGCTATCAAAATTCTCGTTCCATTTTATTCCCGAACTCATTGTTAATAAGTCTTTTATTGTTAGTTCAGTTGGTTTACCATTATTAAATTCTGGCAAAAAATCTGTTACTTTCTGATTTACATCTTTTATATATCTTTCGTCTATTGCAATGCCAACAAGAATGCTTACAATGCTCTTAGCCATTGAAAATGAGTTTACAATAGAATCTTTATCGTAGCCTTGCCAATATTCCTCGTATTTTATTTTTCCATTCTGAAAAACAAGAAATGCAACAGTCTCATAACTTTCAATTTCTGTTCGCAAATTATTTTCTATTTTATATTTATTATAATCTTTTGCCAAAGTCCAAGCAATGGGATTGTCTGCTTTAATGGTGTCATTATCAAGATGTTTGTAATCGTCAATTCTGGGTTTTCCGTATTTTATAAGTTGCTTAATGTGGAAAGCTCCAAAATAGTAAATCATTAGTAATAAGATTATTGAAACAATTATGGATAGTATAAGGTCTTTTATCATGAAAATAATATTTTAAAAATTTAAGTAAAAATATAACATTATTATTTGACTTATTACAATGTTTTTTTTATATTTGTTTTATGGTGAAAAATTAAACAAAGTTAAAAAAAAATATTATTCTTAAATATTTATTTTTATTAAAATGTAAAATTAACATACATTATGTGTTATGTTTTTAGATAATAATTATTAACTTTTTAAATTTAGAAAAATGAAAAACTATATTAGAATTTTTATGATTTTATTTGTATTTGGGTTTGCAATATTGGCTTCGTGCAATAAAGATGACGACGACGAAAATAATAACAACGTGGATACCGTAGAAACTCAATACAATAAACAAGAAGCAGTAGATGCAACACTTGCAACAAATGTTTATGGAGAAGCAATCGGATATGTAGCCAAATATAGTGACAGCGAAGACAGTAAGTTGCCACAAATTGACTGTCCAACTGTTTCATTAGAACCTACAACTGGCTATCCAAAAACTCTTTTAATTGACTTTGGGGCAGAAGGTTGTGATGCTAATGGACATACAATAAAAGGAAAAATTACAGCAGAATTAAGTGGACGCATTAGAGAAGAAGGAACAATTATTTCAATAAGTTTTAATGAATTTTCAATAGACACACTTGCAGTAGGCGGCACAATTTCTCTTACTGTTGATGAAGCAAGCGTAGTTATTAATAAAATAATAAAGTTAACCGCAGAAGTTTCTGATGCAACTATATCAATGCCAAGTGGAACAATTTCAACAGCAGGAAACTTATCTATAACATGGGAAATGAATGAGCTGTTGAACTACGAAGACGACCTATTAAAAACAACTGCACTGTCTCTTACAGGAACAAGTAGAAGTGGCAAAAGCCTTACTGCATCACTATTAGAGGAGTTAACTTATAATATTTCGTGCATGGAAACAACCCAAGGAAAAATTGAAGTTAGCTCAACAGAAAACGAATTTCCTGCCACCATAGATTTTGGTGGTGGAACTTGCGATGGTGTGGCTGAAATTACTACAACAATATCTGTTACAGTAGGTAACCAAACTATTAACAAAACGATTACAGAAGAAATCGTATTACCTTAATCTTTTTTAAGTATGCAATTCTAATGTTTTTTCAATATTAGAATTGCATCTTTTTATTTTTTAATATAATCCTTCAATTTATTATACGCCTCTAAAATCTCCTGAAATTTTTTTGTTAATTCTTCCTCATTTTCAGTGTTTTTGTCTGGGTGATATTTATGTGCAAGTTTGCGATAGGCTTTTTTTATTTCATCTTTGCTTGCTGTTTTCGGAACGCCAATAATTTTATAATATTTGTCTAAATTAGAAAATCTATTAATTGTGCTTGTTTGCTGATTATTAGACTTATATTTATATTGTTTTTGCCTTCGTGCTTTTTCTGATTTTATTTTTTTTGATTTAATAAAATCAAACTGTCCTTTGCTAAGCCCGAAATAAAACGAAAGTTTACGGTAAGCAGAATTATTTGCCGCCTGAAAATTATCAAAAATTGCTAAAGAAAATAATTTGTCAAATAAAAATACAGCATCTTTGGGTGGCAATTTTTCTTTAATCAAAGACTCCAAGTATTTTAAATCTATAGTGTTATTTAAACTCTCTTTTTTATAAAAATTCAAAGCCTCTCTTGTTAATTCATATCCTATTTGCGAAATTAAAAACTGCTCAATAATTTTATTGTCATTGAAGTTAGTTTTATTCTTATTTTTCACAACATGCACAGCTGCAAGAGTATAAATATAGTTTGAAAGTTCTATTTTATTAATTATTTCGGTATCTTTTTCTTTAGAATTAAAATAAGTGTAAACAAAAATAACTACAAGCACAAAAAATATTGACGCAAAAAAACTGAAAAACGAAAGCAAAATTGTAATAACAATAAGTCCAATTCCAATAAAAATATTCTGATTTAAGCTATCGCTAATTCTCTCATTTACAATCTTATTGTCTCTTGTTTTATTTATAGAAAATTTATCACATAAACACTCAAAATTTGGTTTTTCTTTGGATATTTCGCAAACCAAACCTTTTTTTCGGTAAACCCGTGCATGATTGCAGCGTCTGCATAAATTATATTTGTTGTATTCCAAGATAAGTGAGTGCTTAATATAGTGCTGAATAATTAATTAACTTTCGCTTGATAATAAGAGTTTTAGTGATTTTAATAGTTTTTTTATTTTAAATATCATACCTTAATTTATTAAACCAAAAAATGACAAAACAAATGTATTAATAATTTTAGAATACAACAAATAATATGAAGTGTTCTCAAAAATTGCAAATAAAAAATAAAAATTTAAGTAATAGATTTAAAAATAATTATAAATTTGCATAATAAAAAAAAGATTCTTTACAAAAAGTAAAAATAATAGGAGAAATAACCACTAAAAAAAGAATCTAAAAATAAATTTAATTAATAAAATGAAAGAAATATACAGACTCGGAATAGACATTGGTTCTACTACTGCAAAATTTGCCTTAGTTAATTCAAAAGATGAATTAATACTATCTAAATACTTACGACACAATACAAAAATCACCGAAACAGTAAATAATTTATTGTTTTTTTTAAAAGAGAAATACGGAGATACATATCTTAATGTAAAGTTTACTGGTTCAGCAGGAATGGGCATTTCTGAAAGAACAGAAATGCCTTTTATTCAAGAAGTTGTAGCAGCATCTGGGCTTGTGAAAAATAAATATCCAGAAGTTCGCACACTTATAGATATTGGCGGAGAAGATTCTAAAATGATATTTTTTTATGATAATAAAGCCCCAGATATTCGCATGAACGGAAGTTGTGCAGGAGGAACAGGTGCATTTATAGATCAAATGGCAAGTCTAATGAATGTGAATATTGAAGATTTTAACCAACTTGCTGAAAATCATAAAAATATACATTCAATAGCATCTCGTTGCGGAGTTTTTGCAAAAACTGATGTTCAAAATCTTATTAGCCGAAAAATAAGTAGAGAAGATATTGCAGCCTCTGTTTTTCATGCAGTTGCAATACAAACAATGAACACCCTCTCTCGTGGTTTTGATATTGCTCCCAAAATTATGTTTGTTGGAGGACCATTTACTTTTTTCCCCGAACTTCGGAAAACTTTTATTAAAGACCTAAGAATCACAGAAAATGATGTAATAATTCCAGACGAGCCATCGGTAATTCCTGCAATGGGAGCCGCAATTTCAATAAAAGAAGACGAAAAGCCTTTCAAAATATCTGATATTCAGCAAAAAATAGAAAACAGCTCTAATAATAATTTTACTCTCAACAACAGACTTCCTTCGCTTTTTAAATCAAAAGAAGAGTTTGAAAATTGGCAGAAAAATAAAGTAAAAACAGTTGTTGTTAAAAAAGATATAAAAAATTATAAAGGTAAAAATCTTTTTCTTGGTATAGATTCTGGTTCAACTACTACAAAAATTGTGATTATTGGCGAAAATAACGAACTTTTTTACAAATTTTATGGCAACAATCGTGGAAATCCGATAGATGTTATTCAAGAAGGGTTATCTGAATTTAAAAATGAACTTGGTGAGCTTGATTTTCAAATTACTCACTCTGCAGTTACTGGCTATGGCGAAGACCTTACCAAGGCTGCTTTTGGAATTGATATTGGAATAGTTGAAACTATTGCACATTTTACTGCTGCACAATATTTTAACAAAAATGTTAGCTTTATCATGGATATTGGAGGGCAGGATATGAAGGCTATTTTTGTAGAAAATGGTGTAGTTAATCGTCTGGAATTGAATGAGTCATGTTCGTCAGGTTGCGGAAGTTTTATTGAGACCTTTGGAAAAACTCTTGGCTTTGAAGTTAAAGATTTTGCACAAATTGCTTGCGAAGCTCCTCACCCCTACGACCTTGGGACCCGTTGCACCGTTTTTATGAATTCCAAAGTAAAACAAGCACTAAAAGAAAATGCCTCTGTTAGTGATATTTCCGCAGGCTTATCTGTATCAGTAATTAAAAATGCACTATATAAAGTTCTAAAATTAAGCGATATAGACGAAATGGGCGACGATATTGTTGTTCAAGGAGGTTCGTTTAAAAATCCGTCTGTTCACAAAGCACTTGAAGACCACATTGGTAAAAAAGTTACAATATCAAATATTCCCGAACTTATGGGAGCTTTTGGGGCAGCCCTCGTTGCAAAAAAAGAATTTAATTCTTTAATAAAAAAAACAACTTTGCCAAAGTTTAAATCTTTGGTGAAGTTAAGTTCAAAATTAGATGATTTTAAAACAAAAGAACTTACGTGCAAAGCCTGCGAAAATTTTTGCCTCGTTAATCGCTTTACATTCTCTAATGGAAAGGTTTATTATTCAGGTAATAAGTGCGAAAAAGTTTTTTCTAACAAAGGTGAAGATATTAAAAAAGGAGAAAATCTTTTTGACTTTAAAAATGATTTGCTTTTTAATCGTCCAAAGGCAGAAGATACGAATAATATAACTATTGGTTTGCCACGTGTTCTTAATTTTTATGAAAATTATCCTTTTTGGCATACATTATTTACAAAATGTGGAATAAATGTAGAACTTTCTGAGCCTTCTACCATGAAATTATTTGAGACAGGCTCTGGCTCTGTTATGTCTGATAATATTTGTTTTCCTGCCAAATTGGCTCATGGGCATATTCTTAATCTGATTGAACAAAAGGTAGATAGGATATTTTATCCAATGGTTTTTTACGAAAAAAATACTTTTAAAAATTCCGAAAATTCCTTTAATTGTCCAATAGTAGCAGCATATCCAGATGTTATAAAAAGCTCAATAAATACAGAAAAAAAATATGGTGTTCCCGTTGATGCTCCAACAATTAATTTTGATAAGGAAAAACTTTTACGTAAAGGAATGTTTGAATATCTAAAACAGTTTGGAATAAAAAAACAACAATTCAATAACGCCTTTGATATAGCTATTATAGAGCAAGACAATTTTAGTATTACTTTAAAACAAAGAGGAAATGAACTAATAGAAAATGCTCGTAAAAATAATACAATGTTAGTAGTTCTTGCTGGCAGACCTTATCATGCAGACCCGCTTATTAATCAAAAAACTCCACATATTTTGGCAGATATGGGAGTTGATGTAATAACAGAAGATTCAATACCCAATTCGTTGTCAATAAATGAGTTGCAAGTAATATCACAGTGGAATTATCCAAACAGAATAATGAATGCAGCCGAGTGGGTTGCTAAAGAAGATACTAATTTTCAGTTTGTTCAGTTAAATTCGTTTGGCTGTGGACCAGACGCAATTCTTATAGATGAATGCAAATCAATATTGAAGGCAAGTGGCAAACCTCACACTGTTTTGCGTGTGGACGAAATTACAAGCAATGGTTCAATTAGACTGCGAATACGCTCATTAATAGAGTCTTTAAAACTCCGCTCTAATGTAAATATATCATTTGCTAAAGAGCGAAAAACTGTCAGAACTTTTGAAATAGAAGACCGCCGTAGAACAATTATTGCACCGTATTTTGGCGAAATTTATGGCGATTTTATTCCAAGTTTGTTTAAAGCTGCTGGATACAAAGTTGTAAATTTGCCAAAACCAGATAAAAAATCGGTTGAATACGGATTGCAATATGCTAATAATGAGATATGTTATCCTGCTACTATTGTTGTTGGAGATGTTATAAAAGCGATAAAAGAGGGTGGTTACGACAGAAATGAAATTGCCATTGGAATAAGCCAAACTGGTGGACAATGCAGAGCAACAACTTATTTATCTTTAATAAAAAAAGCCTTAATTACAGCAGGTTACGAGGATATTCCTGTTGTTTCGGTGGGGACTGCGGGCAAAACTGTAAATTCTCAACCGGGCTTTGAAATAAATTGGTTTAAAATGTTGCCTATTACACTTGTAGGAATGTTATTTGCCGATTCTTTGGCAAAATTATATTTTGCAACAGTTCCAAGAGAAATTAATAAAGGCGAAGCTGATAAGGTTAGAGAAAGATATACCGAGGTTGCAAATGAACTTATTGAAAATAAGAAAATTGGAGAGGTTTTTAGTTTGCTCAAAAAAGCTGTTGCAGATTTTAATAAAATAGAAATTTCGGACAAAAAAATCCATCAAATTGCAATAGTTGGTGAGATTTATGTAAAATATAACTCTTTTGGACATCATAAAATGTCTCAATGGCTTATAAGCCAGGGTGTAGAAGTTGTTTTCCCTCCACTATTAGAATTTTTCACACAGGAATTTGTAAATATAAAAGTAAATCAAAAAGCTGGTTTGCAGGATACAAAATTTACTACTAATTTATTAGTATATTTATTTGAAAAATATGCTAATAGATACATAAATAGAACAAATAAAATTTTAAAAGATTTTCGTTTTAAAGCACATTTTCACGATGTTCAGCATATTGCAGACAAGGCGGGAGAAATTTTGAGCCTTGCTAATCAATTTGGCGAAGGCTGGCTAATTCCCGCAGAAATTGCAGGATTTTCGGAAGATGGAATAAATAATGTTGTGAGTGTTCAGCCATTTGGCTGTATTGCTAATCAGGTGGTATCTAAAGGAGTAGAAAAGAAAATAAAAGATATGTATCCAAATATGAATTTGCTATTTTTAGATTTTGACGATGGAGCAAGCGATGTGAATATTTTAAATAGATTGCATTTTATGATAAATAATTTTGAATAAAAAAAAACAGAATTAAATTTTTACACTAATATTATTTATTTTTTGTAAGTTTGTATTCTTATTCTAATTAATATAAAGTAATTTATGAAAAATAATATAAAATTTTATCTGCTACTCGTAGGAACAGCCATTTTTACTTTTGTTTTTTGGAAACAAAGCATTGGAATAAATTCACTAATTTTTTCCGTGTTTTTAGTTAGTTCTTTGGTATATCTTTTTCCAGAGAGTTTAAAATCTAAAAACACATTAATAGTTTATTCAGGAACGATAATTACTTCATTAGTAATAACTATACACGCATCATCTTTATTAATATTTATATGGATTCTGTCTCTTTTTTTCTTGCAGGCACTTGTTCATTACCCAAAAATAAAAACATTGTTTTCGGGAGGCATAACGGGGCTGGTAAGCTATATTTTGTTGCCAATGTTATTACACGAGAATATAAAAAAAGATAATAAAGTTTTTAAAAAATCTTTGAAAATATTTAAAATTATAAGATTTATTATAATTCCGATAATTGTTCTTTGGCTATTTTACTGGATATATAAAATAGCTGTTCCCGAATTTGATAAGCTCACAAATACTTTTTTAGGAAAGATAAATATTTGGATTTCAGACATTTTTGAAAATATTTCCTTCGGTATTTTATTTATGATTTTTTGGGCATTTATAACAATGGGCTGGTATTTTTACAAGCGAAAAAAGGACAATATCAGACCAAGAGACGAACAATTTTCTGATAAAATAAAACGAAATAGAGGCAAAGAGGCTTTTAGATTTAGCACGCCAGCCGGACTAAAACCCCTTTTGAAATACGAAAATACCATTGCTACTATTTTGATAATTTCAGTAAATGCTTTGTTGCTTATTGTCAATTATTTAGACATAACAACTATTTGGTTTAATTTTAAATATACAATAGACTTTGACCTTAAACAATTTGTTCACGAAGGAACTTATTTGCTTATTTTTAGTATTCTACTGTCAATGATAATAATGCTGTTTTATTTTAGAGCAAATCTTAATTTTTATAAAAAAAATAAGATACTAAAAATAGCTGCTTATATTTGGATTTTTCAAAATTTAATACTACTTATTTCTGTTATAATAAGAAACTTACATTATATTGAACATTTTGCCTTAGCATATTTGAGAATTGGTTTGTTTTTCTTCTTATCATTGGTAATTTTTGGGCTGATAACTTTATTATTAAAAATAAAAAATAATAAAAGTCTTTTTTATTTGATTAAAATAAATTCATGGGCTTTGTATATTGGTTTTGTGATTTTTGCAATACCAGATTGGGACACTTTTATTGCAAAATACAATTTAAAAAAATATCCAGAAGCATTCGTAGAAGCAAGTTACATGATTACCTTAGATGAAAAAACATATCCAATGATAGTGCAAAACAAAACATTACTTAATCAAAGTTCTGATTTGAACTCATATCGCTATTTTGCAAATAGCTACGACGTAGAATTAGATAAAAAAATTAAAAAATTCATGAAAAAATATCCAGAAAAATCATGGCTATCTTGGAATTATGCCGACTATAAAGCCTATAAATATTTTAAAGAAAAAGGAAGTAATTAATTATAAATAAATGTTTTACAGAGTGTTTTGGATTTTTTTATAAATAAAAAAAGATTTACAATAATAAATATAAAAATGGGAAAAGAAAAAGCAATACTCGTAGGAGTATCATTAAAAAGAGACAAAGAAGAAAAAGCTAAAGAATTTTTAGACGAATTGGAATTTCTTGCACTTACGGCAGGAGCTTTTACTGTTAAAAAAATTACTCAACGTTTAGAAAATCCAGATACAAGAACTTATGTTAGAAGTGGTAAGCTAAATGAAATAAAAATTTTTGTGGAAACAGAAGAAATAGACCTCGTAATTTTTGACGACGAACTTTCTGCCGCACAGCTTAGAAATATAGAAAAAGAAATAGAATGCAGAGTGATAGACCGAACTCATTTAATCTTAGATATTTTTGCAAAAAGAGCTCAAACTGCTCATGCTAAAACTCAGGTAGAATTGGCTCAATATCAATATCTTATGCCAAGGCTAAAAGGTATGTGGACTCACTTAGAACGCCAAAAAGGAGGAATTGGGCTAAAAGGTCCGGGAGAAAAAGAAATTGAAACAGACAGAAGAATTATTAGAGATAAAATAACTAAACTAAAAAAGGACTTAGAAAAAATTGACAAGCAGAAGGTTACACAACGAAAAAATAGAGGACGCTCTATCCGTGTTGCACTTATTGGATACACAAATGTAGGAAAATCTACACTTATGAATGTTTTGAGTAAGTCCACCGTTTTTGCAGAAAACAAACTTTTTGCTACCCTCGACACTACTGTAAGAAAGGTTGTTGTGAAAAACTTACCTTTTTTAATGTCAGACACCGTAGGGTTTATTAGAAAATTACCACATCATCTTGTAGAATCTTTCAAATCTACACTCGACGAGGTTAGAGAGGCTGATTTATTGCTACATGTGGTAGATATTTCTCACCCAACTTATTTAGACCAAATAGAAATTGTGCAAAAAACAATTCATGATATTGGAGCAGCAGACAAACCTACATTTCTTATTTTCAATAAAATAGATGCTTATTCTTACACCCAAAAAGATGAATTTGACCTAACGCCAACAACCCCAGATAATTATAATATTGATGATTTGAAAAATATGTGGATAGCAAAAAGCAACAATCCTTGTATTTTTATATCTGCAAAAGAAAGACAAAACTTAGACTTGCTCAAAAAAATGCTTTACGAAGAGGTAAGAAAAATACATATTACACGTTATCCTTACGACGACTTCCTGTTTTCAAGCGAATATTTGCAAGAAGAAAATTAAAAAAAACACAGGCTTATAATAAATGAGCCTGTAATTATTTATTATTAATTTCGTCAATAATAATATTAAACATATTTATCAGGCGAGAACCAGACAGCAGAGTAATAATAAGATACACCATCCAAATTATTGCTAAAGCTATAAATCTGTAAATAAGTTCGCCAAACATGCCAACAATAGGAATTATGGAAAAAAGAAGAGAAAATACAAAAAATTCAAAAAAATAAATTTTATGCCGAATATAAATACTTTTTTTAAAAGTTACGAGTTCTATAGTTCCTTTGGAAATGGGATTAAATAAATTCCAACCATTCCAAATAAAACGAAAAATAGCTCCGCTAAAACTTCTTTCAGATGGCTTTTTATTTATTTTCTTATAATCTGCTTTTTCTAATTCATGGTCTAATTTCTTCATAAATAAATCATTAAACCTGTCTGGTGAAAGTTCGGTTTCTACTTTTTTGCTCGATTTTAGTCCAAAAAATAAATATTGCATTATTAATTATAATTTTTTTGTAAATTTGTGGAGTTGGATTATTTTTAAATTTATTAATTATTAGATTATATAATTTAGTGCCTGTTATATGTTCAATAGTTCGCTAAAAATTAAAAACCTAACGAAGTCTTGTATGTTGCCATTTAAAAAATATTTTAAACAAAAAAATATATACTATAAAGCAACAATTTATCAATAAAACAATTTTAACAATCCCTAAATAATAAAATTAAAACAATAAAATTACAATTTTTAAACATAAAACAAAAAATAACCATTACTTTTTTTTATTAATCTTTTAAAACTATCTTAAAATGAAACACTTAAAATTTTTTATTATTCTTCTTATTCCATTTTTTTTATTATCTTGCGATGAGCTTTTAAATGCCGAAGGTGAATTAGACGAAACAAAAGTTGTTGAAGGGCTAAAAACCGCTCTTGAAATAGGAACAGACTCTTCTTGCACATCATTAAACAAAGAAGATGCTTTTTACAAAACAGCATTTAAAATACTACTACCACCAGAAGGCGACGTGCTTATGGATAATTTAGAAATTCTAAAAAACAACCAATACACACAATTAGTTTACAACCATCTTGATGAACAAATAGAAAATGTTGTGCTTGGCGTAAACCGCTCAGTAGAAGACGCTGCCGACGATGCTAAACCTATTTTTATTGATGCTATTACTACAATGACCGTAGAAGACGGAATTAGCATACTTCAAGGAGTTAGAATAGATTCAACTGGCACAAAATCAGCTACAAATGAATTTGACTCTATTGCTGCAACTCATTATTTAGAATATAAAACACGAACCGGTCTTACCGAAGTATTTAGTCCAATTATAGACAAAGTTCTTGAAAAAGATTTAGGTCTCGGATTTTCTGCAAATACCGCATGGAGCGAACTTGTTACTTATTATAACAATGACGTTACACAGGTAGCACTTGGATACACCAACGTAGCAGAAACTGGTAAAATTGAAGAAGTGTCGCTTGGAACCCATGCAGTTATAAAAGCTCTTGATGCAATATTTAACCTTGTTGGAAATCAAGAACGACTTATAAGAAAAGACCCATACCAATGGGCAGTAGATATTATCCAAGATATTTTTGGATACGTTTACGAAGAATAACTTGTTGATGGTTTATTCAACTCTTCGTTAAGTTTTTTTAATTAAAATTTAGAATATTAAATAAAAACTTAACGAACTATTGTTATTCGTATATTGGTTTATTAGGTGTTTTTTTATGATTATTAAACAATAAATCTAATAAACCAATAAACCAACTAACTAACCAATAAACTAAATGAAAATAATTAGTTTAGAAACAGTAGATTCCACAAATAATTTTGCACACCAGTTTGTTAAAGACAACAAAAGCAGAAATATTTGTGGAACAGTTATTTACAGCACTCACCAGCAGCAAGGCAAAGGAACAGCAAACAATGTTTGGGAAAGCCAAAAAGATAAAAATATTCTAACCTCAATAATTTTATGCCCACATTTTCTATCGCCTGCAAAACAATTTTTGATTTCTAAAACAATTTCGCTCGGAATAATAAAATATTTTAAAAGCAAAAACATTGAAGCAAAAATAAAATGGCCTAACGATATAATTATCAATAATCGCAAAATAGCTGGAATTTTGATAGAAAACTCCATACTTGGAAGCAATATCTCCACCTCAATTATTGGAATAGGTCTGAATATCAACCAACAAAAATTCCTTTTTTCAAACACCAAGCCAATTTCTCTTACCAATATTACAAATAAAAAATATTCGCTTATAGAAGAACTAAAAATGCTATTAGAAAATATTTTTATTGAATATAATAAATTAGCAAACAAGCAATTTGAAGAAATAGACAAACAATATTTTAATAATTTATATAAAAAAGATGAATTTGCAGAATATTACTCAAAAAATGAAACGTTTTTCGCCAAAATTCACTCAATAGACGAAATAGGACGACTTGTGCTAATAACAAAACAAAATCAAATTCGTAAATTTAATTTTAAAGAAATAAGCATTTTATTTTAGTTAAAATCATATATAAATTATCTCAAAAAACATTAATAAAACTACTTTAAAAATAATTATAAATAATTATACAATGTTTTTATTTGAATTTTTAAAATTCATTTTTATCTTTGTAAACAATATTTTTTATCAACACATAAAAATAAAAAACCTAAAAAGTTTATATTAAACAAATACTAACTAATTTTTGAAACCATGAAAAAAAACAAATTATTATTATCAGCTATTACACTATTAATCTTTATTCTATCATCATGTGGCGGTGGCACAGATAACAATTCCAATAATAATGAGAATAGAGAAGAGAACCCCAAAATTGAAACAGAGGAGAACAAAACTACAACCGAAAATACCGTAGATGACAAAATTAAATACATAAAAGAAAAATTTTCTGAAATTGAAAAAAATATTTCAAATTATGAAAAAAAAGATGCACTATTTTCAGGAACAGTAGGCGAAGAGGGACAAGAATACTATGTGCATACAGAATGGTTAGCTTTTTACAACGGAGATAAAATTACAAAACTTGTAGAAAGCACAGGAGAAGAGGGTTATTGGGCAGAAATTAGTTATTATTATGATAATGGCAAACTCTTTTTTATTTTCCACGAACTTGAATTTGACGGATATCCTATTGAAGAGAGTAGAATTTATATTTACGACGGAAAAATTATTGATGCACTAACAAAAAGTGTAGATGAAATGAGCGAAGAATCATTATCCGATGTGAAAAATCAAAAATACGACGAAGTTCTTACAGGCGAACTTAAAGACATGTATTTAAACTGGGAAAAAAATGCAATGGAAGGTTTTTTGGAAAATGTAGATAAGTAAAATATAAAAAAATAAATTAAAAAGCAATTTGAAACTTCAAATTGCTTTTTTTATAAAAAAACACTATATAATTACAAAAAGAATATTTAAGTTCAAAATAATTATTTACTTTTGCCAAAAAGAAAAATAATTAAATTTTGAATAAAATACAATACTTTATAATGCAGAAGGCTTAATTAGTCTCTGTCCAATACAGTCTCCATTTTTCAAAATGTTTTAAATAAATAAATATCTGCTGTATAGCAACAACTTAACAATTCTTATTTTATAGAAATACACGAATTAACTTTTGCATGAAACCTTTCAAGTAAAAAAACGACTAAAAACTAACCACTAAAAACTTATTTATATGAAACTACAAAAAATAACAAAATTAGATAATAACAAAAACTTAGTTCTACTAATTAAAAAAGATTCTAAATTAAATATTTACGGACTATCAGAAGTAGAGCAAAAATTTGCTGAAAAACAAATAGAAGACGATAAAAAAAATGTAGAAATAAATCAATACACCCGAAAAATATTTATACAAATTTTTGATGAAAAAGAAGAAGACAAAATATACAAATTAAAAGAAAAATTTAGAAAAGCAGCATATACAATTTGTGGCAAACTAAATGCCGATAAAATTAATGAAGTTCAAATTATCAGCCTTCATTCCACCGAACTAACATTTGTTTTTGTAGAAGCACTTGTGCTTAGCAACCATCAATACCTAAAATATTTTACCAAAGATTTAGACAAAAAAACAAACACTTTGGATACAATAAATGTTTTACACAATAATTTAAAAGAAGAAGACTTCTCCGAAATAAAAAATATAACCCAAGGAGTATTTGCCACAAGAAACCTCGTGAACGAAATTCCTGCAGAGCTAACCTCAATCAAATTAGCCGAAGAATTAAAAGCCCTATCCAAACAAGCTGGTTTTGAAATAGAAGTTTTTAACAAAGCAAAAATTGAAAGCCTTAAAATGGGAGGTTTGCTTGCCGTAAACAGAGCAAGCAACTACGAACCAACATTCTCCATTATGACATGGAAACCCAAAAATGCCAAAAATAAAAAACCAATAGTTCTTGTAGGAAAAGGAATAGTTTACGACACAGGAGGCATGAGCCTAAAACCATCGCAATACATGGTAGAAATGAAAAGCGACATGGCAGGAGCTGCAACAGTTGCAGGAATAATTTATGCAGTGGCAAAACAAAAATTACCATTATACGTAATTGCCCTTGCTCCATCTACTGATAATGCTGTGAATAACAAAGCATACGTGCCAGACGATGTTATAAAAATGCACAACGGAATGACAGTAGAAATAGGAAACACAGACGCCGAAGGTCGTCTAATTCTTGCAGACGCACTAAGCTATGCACAAAAATACGACCCCGAATTAGTTTTTGATTTTGCAACACTAACCGGAGCTGCCGTGAGAGCAGTAGGAAACGAAGCTATCGCAATTATGGGAACAGCCCAAAAAGAAACTTTTAAAAATGTAGAATGTGCTGGCAGACAAACTTACGAAAGAACAATCCAATTCCCTCTTTGGGACGAATACGGAGAACAAATAAAATCTAAAATTGCAGACATAAAAAATATTGGAGGTGCTTATGCAGGGCAAATTACTGCAGGAAAATTCTTAGAACACTTCACAAACTACCCGTGGATACATTTTGATATTGCAGGAACAGCATATCTGCCTAAAAACAAAAGCTATGCAGGAACAGGAGGAACAGGCTCGGCTGTTAGACTTGTATATAATTTCTTGAAAAAATACTAAACGCTAAAAACTGTTACATTGCTAAAATATTTAATTTTAACAATGTAGCAGTTTTTTTTATTAATAATTAAATCATGTGTTAATTTGAATATTAAAACACACACACACTATTTAGTGCCCTAATTATACAACTTTTGCAAAAATTAGTATCATAGTATAAAACAAATAACAAATAACAACGTTTTTAGAATATCTTAATAATCACCCCCCAAAACTATAAGTTCGCTTGAATAGAACTATTAGCTAAAATGATAATTTAGATAAAAGTAAAAGAAAAAATCATAAACCAAAAAATAACCCACTACCAAATGAATTTTACTGCCAAAACTATTGCCGAATTTCTAAAAGGAGAAGTTCAAGGCAACGGAGATATTAAAGTAAATAATATCTCAAAAATAGAAGATGCAAAAGCGGGAACACTTGCCTTTTTGGCAAATCCAAAGTATAATAAATTTTTATACACAACCGAAGCATCTATTGTGCTTATAAACAAAGACTTTAAATTAGAAAAAAAAATTGAACCAACCCTAATTAGAGTTACCGATGCCTACAAATCTTTTGCATCTCTTCTGGAACTTTACCAGCAAACTCGCTTTAATCAACAAGGAATTGAACCAAACTGCCACATAGATAGAACTGCCAAAATTGGCGACGACGTTTATATTGCCGATTTTGCATACATAAGCAAAAATGTGAAAATAGGAAACAATGTTAAAATCTTTCCACACGTATTTATTGGCGAAAATGCCACAATTGGAGATAATACAATCTTAAATTCAGGCTCAAAAATATATTTCGACTGTCAAATAGGAAAAGACTGCGTAATTCATTCAGGTGCAATAATTGGTAGCGACGGATTTGGATTTGCTCCACAACAAAATGCTGCCTTTAAAAAAATCCCGCAAATAGGAAAAGTTATTATTGAAGACAATGTTGAAATTGGCTCAAACACAACAATAGACCGTGCTACAATAGGTGCAACAATTATCCGAAAAAATGTAAAATTAGACAATCTTATTCAAATTGCACACAATGTAGAAATTGGCGAAAACACTGTAATTGCAGCACAATCAGGAATCTCTGGTTCTACAAAAATAGGGCAAAATTGTATGTTTGGAGGGCAAACCGGATTCGTAGGACACATAACAGTTGCCAACAACGTAAAAGTAGGAGCTCAATCAGGAATTTCTAAAAGCGTGAAAAAAGAAGGAACAGTTCTTTTTGGCTCACCAGCAGTTCCAATTAATGATTTTTACCGAACAGAAATATTTTCAAGAAAACTACCATCTATGGAACAAAGATTAATTGAATTAGAAAAAGAAATAAAAGAATTAAAATCAAAGAGTTAAAAAAAAACTTTTTTATTTATAAAAAAATTAATAATATTGAGGTTCAAAAAATAATAAATTTTAAAATTTTGACTTATTAAATAAAACATTATAATTGTTTTAATATCAGTAATTTGAATAACTGAAACTTCAATTTTATAACTTAAAAAAACATAACGTTAAAATGGCTGAAAAACAAAAAACCATCTCAAAATCAGTAACACTAAAAGGAACAACTTTACATAAAGGCATAGAAGTATCAATAACTTATAAGCCTGCACCCGAAAATCACGGATACAAGTTCAAAAGAACAGACTTAGAAGGACAACCAATAATTAATGCACTTGTAGAAAACGTTGTAGAAACAGAACGAAGCACAACAATAGAACAAAACGGAGCCAGAGTTACTACAATAGAGCACGTGCTTGCCGCCGCCTACGGATTAGAAATAGACAACCTACTGATAGAAATAGATGGACCTGAATCGCCAATTTTAGACGGAAGCTCAAAACTATACGTAGATGCACTCTTAGAAGCAGGTATTGTAGAACAAAATGAAGAACGAAAATATTTTGTAATAGATGACACAATTAAATATACCGATGCTGAAAATCAAATAGAAATAACAACATTTCCTTGCAATAAATTTAGCATGAACGTTATGATTGACTATAAATCAGCCGTTCTTGGAAATCAATATGCCTCAATAAGAGACATTAGCGAATTTAAAGACCAAATAGCCCCAAGCAAAACTTTTGTATTTCTTGGAGAATTAGAATACTTGTTAAATAACAATTTGATAAAAGGCGGTAGCTTAGACAATGCACTTGTTATCATAGAAAAAGGAAGACCACAAGAAGAACTTGATGCCCTTTCGGATAAATACAACAAACCAAGAATAAAAGGAATAGAAAAAGGAATATTAAACGAAAAAGACGTAATATTTAGCAACGAACCCGCAAGACACAAACTACTTGACCTTATTGGAGACCTCGCTCTTGTTGGAATGCCAATAAAAGGAAAAATACTTGCAACTCGTCCCGGACACACCTCAAACGTGCAATTTGCAAAAAAAATAAGACAAGAAATAAAAAGAAGAAACTCAAAAAAATATATTCCTTCATACGACACTACAGCAAAACCAGTATTTGATGTAAACCAAATAAAAAAACTGCTGCCTCACCGCCCACCATTTTTACTTGTTGATAAAGTAATAAAAATAAATGATACAGAAATTATAGGAGTAAAAGGAATTACAGTAAACGAGCCGTTTTTTATCGGACATTTTCCAGACGAACCTGTTATGCCCGGAGTTCTTATTGTAGAAGCTCTTGCACAAACAGGAGGAATACTTGTTCTTAACACCGTAGAAGAACCCGAAAAATATTCAACCTATTTCTTGAAAATTAATAACGTTAAATTTAAAAAGAAGGTTGTTCCAGGAGACACACTAATACTTAAATGCACTCTTACCGAAAATGTTAGACACGGAATTGTAAACATGGACGCACAAGCAATTGTAGGAAATACTGTTGTTACAGAAGGAAATATGACAGCACAAATTGTAAAAAATAAATAATTGCTTAAATTTAAGTGTTTAATTTTTAATAAGCCTTAACTTTACAAGGAAGTTATTTAAGAATTAGAAAAAGTCATAAATAGATTTTTATAAAATACAGAACTTCACAATTTTAAACAACTACTTAATGATACACCAATTAGCAGTCGTTCATCCAAAAGCAGAAATAGGTGAAAATGTAACAATAGAACCATTTACAACCATTTCGGCTGACGTAAAAATAGGAGAGGGGACTTGGATAGGACCAAACGTAACCATAATGGACGGTGCAAGAATAGGAAAAAACTGCAAAATATTTCCCGGAGCAGTAATTTCTGCAATCCCACAAGACCTTAAATTTAAAGGCGAATACACAACATTAGAAGTTGGCGATAACACAACCGTTAGAGAATGTTGCACCTTGAATAGAGGAACTGCCGCAAAAGGTAAAACTGTTATAAAAAACAACTGTCTTCTAATGACCTACACCCATATAGCTCACGACTGCGAAATAGGAAATAACTGCATAGTAGGAAATGCCGCCCAAATAGCAGGAGAAGTGGTTATGGAGGATTTTGCAATACTTTCCGGATTGTCAGGAGTGCACCAATTTGTTAGAATAGGACAACACTCATTTATTTCAGGAGCTTCACGAGTAGGAAAAGATGTGCCTCCATACACCATTGCTGCACACGATCCACTATCATACGTAGGAATAAACCTTGTAGGGCTACAAAGAAGAGGATTTGAAAAACAAACATTAAAAGAAATTAGAGATATTTACAGAATCCTGTATCAATCAAAATTAAATTATTCAAACGCAATATTAAAAATAGAAGCACAATTTTCTCAATCTGAAGAAAGAGATGCAATTATTAATTTTGTTAAAAATTCTGAAAGAGGAATAATGAAAGGCTTTAATGAAATGAAAGTTTAAGGATTATCATTATAATAAAATATAATACAATTTTTTTATAGTCATTATGTGGAAAAACATTAAATTCAATTTTTTTCTATACATAAAAACCGTTAAAACAATGTAAAGAATATTGTTTTTTCGGTTTTTTAATTAAAAAAATAAATGAATAGAAAACTAATATTCATATCAAAAGACAATCTAACAACAAATCCACGTTTATTAAAAGAACTCAAACTTGCCGTAAAACTTGGCTACGAGGTAGATTTTGTTGGCTTTAATTCCGGAAATTGGAGCGATAAAATTGATGAAGAAATAATAAAAACGATTGATGCAAATTTTCATTATATTCCAATAACTCGTAAACCCTTTTTTCAATGGTTCGTAAATTCAATTATTGAAAAAATATCTCAAAAAATTTATCCCATTTTTAAAGAAAACCTAAAAATAAATTCTTATGCACACAGCAAAAGATCAATTTTACTGAACAAGCATCTTAGAAAAAACAACAAAAAATACGACCTAATAATTGCCCACACCTTACCAACTTTGTTTCCTGCATATAAATTTGCAAAAAAAACAAACACAAAATTCACCTTCGATATTGAAGACTATCACCCTGGCGAAAATGTAGCAAAAGATACAAATAACGAAAAAGCAAGACGAGAATTTTTAATGAAAAACCTTTTGCCTAAAGCAAGTTTTATTACCTACGCCTCGCCATTAATAGGAGAACACAGCATTAAATTATTAAATAATTATCCTAAAAACAAACATTTATTGATTAATAATTGTTTTTCTGAAACAGAATTTCAATTCCATGAAAATAATTCAGAAAAAATAAAATTCGTTTGGTTTTCCCAAAACATTGCAGCAGGCAGAGGATTGGAACTCCTTGTGCCTGCCATAGAAAAATTTAAAGATAAAATAGAACTACACCTTATCGGAAATCTTTATACTAATTTTAATGATAATTTTTTATCAAAATACTCTGATTTTATAAAAATACACAAACCCTTGCCACAAAAAGAATTAAACCTAAAACTATCCGAATTTGATGTAGGCTTGGCAATAGAACCTGGAAAAGATTTTAATAATAAAATTGCAGTTTCTAATAAAATTTGGGCATATTTGCAATCAGGTTTATATGTTTTTGCAACCGACACACTTGCTCAAGTTAGATTTTTAGATGAAAATAAAAATTTCGGAATAATTTCAGGTCAAAACAACAAAGAACTTATTAATTCTATTCAAAAAATAATTAATAATATTAGCGAAATAAGAAAAAACAAACAAACTCGCTTTGATACTGCTCAAAAACTATCTTGGGAAAACGAAACAAACAAATTAACAGAAATTTGGAACAGCATTTTATGAAAAACATTCTAATAATATACCCACATTGGCCACCTTCAAACTTAGCGGGAGTGCATAGAGCAAGATTAATCAGTAATTTTTTGCCCAATTTTGATTGGCAACCAATAATGTTGACCGTAAAATCAGAGTATTATGAAGAAAAACTTGATTATGACTTTGTGAAAACGGTCTCGCCACAAACAGAAGTAATTTATACCGAAGCACGCAAAATTGGAAAAACACGAATAATAGGTGATATTGGCTTACGTTCTTATAAGCACTTGAAAAAAGAGGCACTTAAAATAATTCAAGAACGAAAAATAGATTTTATTTGGATACCAATACCATCTTTTTACGTAGCAGTTCTCGGACGAACATTACACAACAAAACAAAAACTCCTTACGGAATAGACTATATAGACCCATGGGTAAGAGACATTAGCAATCGTAAAAATATTCGTTCAAAATTAAGCAATATTGTTGCAAAAATATTAGAACCCTACGCTGTAAAAAAAGCAAGGCTAATTTCTGGTGTTTCCACTCCATACTATCAACCAGTTTTGGATAGAAATTTTAAGAATAAAAATATAGAACACGTAGGAATGCCTTATGGCTTTGACCCAAACGACCATAAAGTTAAACTTGAAAATATAAAATATCCTTGGGATAATCTACAAAATTGCAAACCAATTATTTATGCAGGGGCTTTTTTACCCCTTTCGGGATATTTTACAGAATTATTATTCACAAGTATAAAAAAACTAAAAGACGAAAATAAATTAGACAAAAATATAAAACTGTTTTTTGTAGGAACAGGAAACTACACTCACAAATCAATTTCTGACTATGCAAAAGAGGCTGATATAGACGATATTGTTGTGGAAATAAGAGACAGATACCCATTTTTACAAATATTAAATTTTTTGTCAAATGCCTTTGGAGTAATGATAATTGGAAGCACCGAAAAACACTATACAGCATCAAAAACATATCAATCTATTTTAAGCGAACAACCTGTATTTTCAATTTTTCATGCAGAAAGCTCCGCAGTAGAAGTTATGAATGAATGCAATGCAGCCAACTACACTGTTTCTTATTCGGAAAATGAAGATAAAATGGAATTAAAAAATAAAATAGAAAAAACATTTCTTGATTTTACAGAACAAAATCAAAACTGGCAACCAAACTTAAAAGCACTTGACAAATACTCTGCAAAAGAATCAGCTAAAAAATTAGTAGAAGCAATAGAAAAAGTAATTTGATGAAAAAACTTGCAATAATAATAACACACCCTATACAATATTATTCTCCTCTGTTCAAACTATTATCGGAAAGGGGCATAATAAAGATAAAAGTTTTTTACACTTGGGAACAATCGCAAGAGAAGGTATATGATGAAAAATTTGGCAAAGAAATAAAATGGGATATTCCTCTTTTAGACGGATATGATTATGCTTTTGTTAAAAATATTTCTAAAAATCCAAGTTCGGGAATATTCAAGGGGGTTAATAATCCTACTTTAAATTCAGAAATAGAAAACTGGAAAGCCGATGCAATACTTGTTTTTGGGTGGAATCATCAATCCCACTTTAAAGCAATGCGGTATTTTAAAGGCAAAACGTCCGTTTATTTTAGAGGCGACTCTACTCTAATTGATGAAGTATCTGGTTTAAAAACATGTTTACGAAGAATCTGGTTAAAATATGTTTATCGTTATGTAGATTTTGCTTTTTATGTAGGAAAAAATAATAAAGAGTATTTTATTAAACACGGATTGACTGAAAAACAACTTTTTTTTGCACCTCATGCAATTGATAATAATAGGTTTAGCAATAATTCAAAAGAAAATATAAAACAATCCAAAGATTTGCGACAAAAATTAGGTTTTTCGGAAGACGACAAAATATTTCTTTTTGTGGGAAAATTTGAACCCAAAAAAAATCCGTTGTTATTAGTTGAAGTTGCAAAGCATTATCCAGAATATAAATTTTTATTTGTAGGAAATGGAGAATTAGAAACTCAAATGAAACATCAGGCAGGCGATAATGTAGTTTTTTTGCCTTTTCAGAACCAAACACAAATGCCTGTTATTTATAATCTTTGCGATGTTTATGTTTTGCCCTCGCAAGGTCCGGGAGAAACTTGGGGACTTGCTGTAAACGAAGCAATGGCTTGTAGCAAAGCAATTTTAGCATCGGATAAAGTTGGTTGTTCTGTTGATTTAGTAAGAAATAATGAAAACGGATTTATTTTTAAATCAAATGATGTTGAAGATTTAAAAGAAAAAATAATTTTATTTGAAAATAATTATACTAATTTTGGCAAAAAATCATTAGAAATAATTAATGATTGGAGCTTTGAGGAAATTGCAAAAGCTATTGAAAAAGAAATAAATGTTAGCAACTAAAAAAATATCGGTAATACTTCCTGTATATAATGGAATTAAATATCTTAAAGAATCGGTTGAGTCTGTTTTAAGTCAAGATATTGATAATTTTGAATTTCTTATTTGCGACGATTGTTCTACAGATGAAAGTTATAAATATTTACAATCATTGAATAATGATAACATTAGACTATTTAGAAACGAACAAAATAGAGGATTGTTTCCAACTCTTAATTTTTTAATAAAACAATCTAACTCTAAACTTATTCATCTTTGGGCACAAGATGATATTATGTATCCAAATTGCTTATCGGAAACAGTTAGGTATCATCATAATTTTCCAGAAGTAAAGTTTAGTTTTTCTCGTTGGCACACAATTGACGAAAACGGAAAAATTATTGATAAAGGTTCTGAAATAAAAGACAAAACAATTTCGCCACTTGGTCATGCAAAAAGCTCCATTTTATATGGCAGTATTGCAGGAAATATTGCAAATGTAACAGTTTTAAAATCAGCGATTGAAAATGTTGGTTTGTTTAATGAGAAAATGAAATACGCAGGAGATTTTGATATGTGGTGTAAGCTATCTCAAAATACTGATGTTGGAATGTCGGGAGGATATTTGATAAAACTTCGTAGACATTCAGGACAACTAAGCAGAAATTTGGAGGCATCTTACTATAAGTTGTCTGAAATATTGGAAGTTTATAAATGTTTTTTAAAGCATTTTGACGGCAAACAATTAAAAATAGCAAAAAGAGCTTTGAATTGGAAAATTTACACTCAGTATTACAATCAATTATTATTTATGAAAAAACAAGGAAACAAAACTCTTGCAAAAAAATACAAGAAAAAACTAAAAGAATACGATAGCTTATTAAATTTGTTTTTTAGATGGGTAATTATTCGTATTTTTAGAGTTTTAAAAATAGAAAATAAATTTTATCAGAAATATATAATCAGTAAATTTTAAAAAAATGTCTAAAATGTTAGTTGTTGCAGGGATGCATCGCTCTGGAACTAGTCTGACTGCAAGTTGGTTACATGCAAATGGCTTGTTTCTTGGTAATAATCTAATGTATGGAGGATTTGATAATATAAAAGGACATTTTGAAGATTTAGAAATATTAAAAATTCATGAGCAAAATTTACTTAGACAGGGTTTTGTTACAAATGGTTTAAAATTAAAAAATAGTGATGTTTTTTCTTTTGATAATATAGCATTAAAAGAAGTGAAAAAAATAATTGAATTGAGAAGCAAAAATTATATTTGGGGCTGGAAAGAGCCAAGGGGTACACTTTTTTTAGAAGACTGGTATAACCTTAATCCTGATATGTTTTGTTTGGCGGTTTATCGAGATGTAGCAGAAGTTACTGACTCCTTAGAGCGAAGAAGTTTTCATACTTTATTTAATACAAAAAATATAAAAAATCCGAACAGGTTTATAAAAAAAATAATATATCCAATTATAAAAAAAAGAGATAAAGAAAGAAATATAGAGGCATGGATAAAATATAATAATTCTATATTAGAGTTCAAGAAAAAACATCCTGATAATTGTATTATTCTTAATTTAAATGATTTAATGAATAGTAGTAATGAAATATTAGAGCTTCTCTATCGTAGAATTGGTTTTAAGCATGACGAAATATCATTTTCATCTATATTTAGTGAAGGTTTGTATAATAAAAATTCATATATAATTAAAGCAAATAAAAAATTACTAAAGATGATAGATGAAACAACTTTGCAGTTAATTGAAAATAAATACAAATAATGCCACAAATCCCCAAAATTTTATATCTAATTTCGGCTATTTTTATTTTAATTTCTTTAATAGGAGGTTATTTTCAGCAGGTTTTGTCTGGATTTATTTTGCTTATAATAATTTTCTTTCTTTTTTGGCGAGAAGGCACACCCCCTATAATTGTTGCTGCATTGGGTTTTCAGTGGCTATCAATAGTTGTTGGTTACATATATCTAAGCATATCCAATGCCGAAATGATTGATATGCTTTGGAGACCATATTATTCATTAGAAAATATAGATAAAGCATATTGGTTAAGTATTTTTGGTTTGCTTTTTTTTGCAATTGGTTTAAAATTAGCAATACTCAGCCTTAAAGAAAAACACACTCCAATAGAATTACCTTATAAATATAATTTAACTAAAATTATAATATTGTATTCGTTATTTACATTGTTTGGCGAAGCTATTTTCACATTTCTTAGATTTAATATCCCAGGCATTTCTCAGCCTGTAAATATGCTTTCCTATTTTAAATGGTCTTTGTTATTTATAATGCTTTATGTTTCAATAAAGAAAAAAGAAAAAATAACATTGGTAGCAGTTATATTAGGAATTGAGGTTTTAATAGGGTTTACAGGTTATTTTTCTGAATTTAAAGAGGTTTTAATAATGTTACCTATAGTATATTTAACCTTTAATAAAATCAAAGGAACAAAACAAATAGCGTTTATAACATTTTTTGCGATTCTTTTATTTAATTTTGGAGCTGTTTGGAGTTACGTAAAAGGAGAATATCGTATGTTTTTATCAGGTGGCGAACGGGCACAAATTGTTACTGTATCAAAAGTTGAGGCCTTAGATAAGTTATTTGAACTTACTTCAGAAATTAATTCAGAAACTTATCAAATTGGAGTGGAGAGCTTGGTTAAAAGAGTTTTTTTTATTGAATATTTTTCGGCAACTATAAATTATATTCCCGAAAAACAACCACATTTAAAAGGCGAAAGTTGGAATGATGCAGTAATGCATGTATTGATGCCACGCCTATTTTTTCCAAATAAAAAAGCTATTGACGATTCTAAACAAACAATGAAACTTACTGGAATTCAGCTTGCAGGAGCTAAGCACGGAGCATCTATAAGTGTTGGTTATATGGCAGAGGCTTATGCTGATTACGGACCAATTAATATGATGATTCCAATACTCTTGCTTGGATTTGTTACGGGGCTGATGTATAAATATTTTGTGAATGCAGCTATAAATCCTATGTGGAGCTATGCACTAATTTTTCCTATGTATTTTTTGATAAATATTAATGGTAAAAATATTATTAAAATAACAGGTAATTTATTTATGTATTTTTTAGTCTTTTACTTAGTTGTAAGATTTGCCCTACCTATTGTAGATAGGTTTATTAAAAAATCGGAATAAAAATTTAAACTTCTTCAAAAAACAAAATAATTTTTATATTCCTTCTTTATGACAAAATTAAGTGTAACAATTATTACCTACAACGAAGAAAAAAATATAGAACGTTGTCTTAAATCAGTAGAAAGTGTTGCTGATGAGGTTGTTGTGGTAGATTCCTTCTCTACTGATAAGACAGAAGAAATTGCTCATAGGTTTAATGTTCGTTTTATCAAAAATAAATTTGAAGGACATATTGAACAAAAGAATTTTGCTGTAGCACAGGCAAAATACAACTATATCCTATCCTTAGATGCAGACGAAGAATTAAGCCCCAAACTTTTATATCTAATAAAAGAAGTTAAAAATAATTGGCAGTATGATGCTTATTATTTTAATCGTTTAAATAATTTTTGTGGACAATGGATAAAATATTCTGGCTGGTATCCTGACAAAAAGCTCCGCTTGTGGGACAAGCGTAAAGCAAAATGGGGAGGCACAAATCCTCACGATAGGGTTGTTTGTCAAGAGGATTGCACCAAAAAATATTTAAAAGCAGATTTACTACATTATTCTTTTTACTCTATAAAAGAACATGTTGAACAAATAAATAAATTCTCGCAAATAGGAGCTTTGGCTCTTCATAAAAAAGGGAAAAAAAGCAGTTTGTTTTTAATTATGTTTAGTCCTATTTTTATGTTTCTTAAAACATATTTTTTAAAACTTGGTTTTCTTGATGGTTTTTATGGAATCATTATTGCCGTAAATTCGGCTCATGCTAAGTTTCTTAAATATGCGAAATTAAAAGAACTGGAAAATATAAATGGTTCTTAAAGATTATTTACGCATCAAATAAAATGCAACCAAAAATTTTGTGAAACTTGTGGCAGCTTTTGTAGTTTCCGTTATTACGGAAAAAAAAGATACCGTGTGTTTCACAAAACTGCGGAGCAGTTTCACAAAACACACAGAGTTTTTAATTGCTGTCTTGTGCAACCACAAGTTTTGTGAAATCCCTACGGGATTTTGTGAAACTTGTGGCTACTTTTGTAGTTTCCGTTATTACGGAAAAACAAAAAACTCTGTGTGTTTCACAAAAC